>Ga0272440_1001475_pt1 | contig 19159 bp, 16 predicted proteins | sample SSMMMBAug17_FD_192440 | JGI IMG/M metagenome (GOLD analysis project Ga0272440, IMG submission 192440) | Marine sediment archaeal communities from Little Sippewissett salt marsh, Falmouth, MA, United States - SSM-MMB-Aug17 | ecosystem: Environmental > Aquatic > Marine > Wetlands > Sediment ...
TTCACTTGCCCATTGTGCAATGCCCTCATTTAACCATCGGGGTATATGCATTGACAAATGTTCTCCCAAAAGGATATGGCACAACTCATGCTGAAGCGTGGTTTCAAGTGAAAAAGGATCTACTGTTGCAGCCTGATAATTAATTGTAATGATATGTCGTGTTGGTTCTGCAAATGCAACGGTTAATGGATGCTCGGCGATTTGAATAAAATCGCTGCGCTTTTTGATAATAATTAGATGCACGTGGTTGCGAATCGACCATGAAAATATTTTGCCCAGATTTTTGTTTGCACGATTATAGGCATCAACAATATCATTCAAAGCATGTTGAAGGGTATGCGGATAGATCACTGTGAAATTTTTTTGTTTATGTTCAACAAAATCCTTATTTGCACTTACGATTGTTGTCAGAAAAATGATGATCAATATACTCTGAAAGACGATGCCAGAAAATTGCCTGAACACAATTAATTCCGATATTTTTTCATCCAGGGCTTTTGCCTGATATCCTGCGCATTTTTCAATGCAAGGTAGAAAGCTCCACAGGCAAGGTCTGCGCAATGGGTTTCATGGGGTGGTAATGTTTCCAGATAATCAATGATATGGTTGGATGACAGATTCCAGGCATCATCCATGGGTTTCCCTAACGCCAGATGCGCCAATGTATTGGCGCATGCATTCGTATTAAGACAACCTTCAATGTGAAAACCAACTTGTTCGATGGCATCGTTAGAAATTTTTAAATACATTTCAACAGTGTCACCGCATTGTCCGGTTCGTTTGCCATAGCCATCCGCGTCTGAAAGCGGCATATATTGATTTGTTTGGAGTGCCATTTCTTTATATTGTTTGGAATGACCTTCCAGTAGCTGATTGGTATTTTCCATTTTTTTTTCCTGATTCAAATGCACTAAATTATTTGCTTGAGTCATTATCATATTTATTACGTTTTATCAACTTCATTTGAAAATTGAACAAAACTTATCATTGCGTTGCTTTTCCAGCTTTTGTATAGAATCACAACAAATCATAATGAAAATTGACAACAACACCATTCTGTATTTGCCATTCATCTAAAATCAATGGCTGCCTTTTTATCACTAAAAGATAATCCATAGAAAAATGTTGGGTCAGTTTTGATGAAAGTTTTCCTTCTATATTTGTATTGAGTTTTTCAATACCATCCAATTCTTCATTGATATTATCCTGATCATTTAATGGAAAGAAAAAATTGGACAGAACAGACCATTTCACATTTTCATTAATTAAACCCGAAAGATTGGTTTCAAGTTCAAGACCGGCTTCTGTGTGGTCTTCCAATTGATTTAATTCTATTTCAGTCGTTGTGGAATCATCGGCAAGAACAAAGCCATCATTGGTGATAATCCTCTGAAAACCAGAACCAAATTTTAACTCAACTTTAAGTTTCTTGGAATCATATGGATTGGCAAAAAAACCAAGATTACCTCGAATTGTCATTGGTTCGAATGATTTCACAAGATTAAATCGTGAATTGGCTTTTAATATACCAATGTTTTCTACCTGCCCATTTGCATAATTCAGAATCAGATTCTCATCATTTGAACTGACATAATATCCTTTGAACAATGATGATGTAAATTTGAATCTGGCAAAAGGACCAATCCAATCGATGGTTTTCAAATGATATAAATAAGTACTGATGTACTGAATCTGGTCTTTTGATTTAAAGATATCTTCTAACTGGGGTGTTTTACTTAGGCCATATAATATATGCAATTCATTTAAAAGCTCATGTTGTGTATGATGCCAGTTCGCAGAACTTTCTGTATTAATATTAAACTGATAAATAGAACCATCTGTTTGGCCAACATAGTCCTTGTTATTGGTAAATGAAAAATTACTGCTAAATTTTGCTTTGAATTGCCAGTTTTTGTTTGTATTATCAATTGTTTTTGGAGAAATTATACGTTCAGTAATTGCTTTTTCTGGAATATAAGTTTGATTATCTGCAAAAGCATTTATGGTTATCAACTGTACCAGAATAATGTAAATTGTTGTAATTTTTTTCACTTTGAGACCTCCTTGTTTTTTTATTATTTTCCATTCGCACGAAGTGGAAATCTGTACTTGTCCGTGTCAGTCCGAAAAGCCAATATTTAATTATCATTTGTGAAGCGGCCAAGTTAAAAGCGGATATTATGTGCATATGGTAAACACACTTCTAATTCCCATTACAATCAGATATAATTGATCAATGTAAATGCACATAAAATACGTTTTTAACTTGGCCGCTTCACATTTATTCTTACACACATATGCGTCGAAAAAACAAGATTAAATTTTTACCTCAGTTTTGTAAACCCTTTTATTCATGTCGTTAAACACGCTGGCATTATTTACTTGCAATAATAAATAAAATATGTGAATAATTCCCAATCAAAATATTTTTTTTGCTACAACTTGCAAAATGAAATTCATTAATGGAGAAAATTGAAAATGCAAATTGATATGCATTTTTATGGTGTTTACTGTTTGGCACGTTCAGCAGGAATAAACGCAAAAACATCACATATCATTGCAACAGCATCTCAATTTGTTAATGATGCAACGACCATTGATAGTGTATTGATTGAAAATAAGCGATGTATTCGTCCAATAAGAACTTCGTTCAAACAAAGTCCACCCCATTACACTGAAGAAGACGCATGGCGTGTTTGGATTCCTTTTCATTTTTTACCTGGTAATGAACCTGCTGATGGCACATTTGAAGAACGAATCCTGTGTCGAAAAAACAGCTTGATCGCTCAAAAATTGGCATTATTTGCATTAAAGGAAGAGCATGGGGACTTATGGCCCTACCTGATCGGCATTACTGCACATGCTTATGCAGACACGTTTTCCCATTACGACTTTTCAGGTCTCGCACATCAACACAATCGCATCATTCCAGAGTCCATTCAATTTGATAAGAATCATCAAGGCATGATTGCTGAATATATGGATTCCCGCTCAAATATTTTTATGAATAAATATTTGATAGATATGAATCATCAACCTGTTGGTCATGCATGTGTTGCTTCATATCCGGATCGACCATTTTTAAAGTGGCGATTTGAGAAGGATGTCAAAAAAAGTGCCAAAGTTTTTTGGCGGGATAATACTTCAGATTATATGGAAGCGTGCGAGTGTTTGTATTACTTTTTTCTGGAATATATCAAAAAAAATTCTAAGGTACTTGATCCAAAAGGACCCAAAAAATGGGAAGATATTTCGCCAATTGTGCGTTTCATTTTAGGAATTGAAGCCCCCTGTGATCAGCGGATTCCCGTATGGAAACGAAACCTTTTATCAGGCGTTTTTGGAGAGTTAACGCCAGTGGATCAGGACTTGCAATATGACAGACATCGATGGCAGTTAAACAGAACACGTTGGGAATGTGAAGATTCGGGTGAGGCCATTGAAAAGTCTCATGCATATTTGTATTATAAAGCAGCCAGAGTTTATCAGCAGTTTGTTTTGAGCAACTTACTGGTAGAAAATGGTTTATTGGGATAAATTTATCAGGAGGAACAATGGATTTTATAACAAATCCAATGAATCAACTGGTCGCTTCCATCAATTGGAAATTGATGTTTACCATTATTCAGGGAGCGATTGCTTTTTTTTTAGTGTTGTGGATAAAGAACTTTCTTGTAGCTCTTGTCGCATGGTTAAGATTTAAGAACTCGTTATACATGTGCCTGGGAACATGGGTAAGAATACCAACATCAGATAGTTATGTTGATGGACAAATTCAATCCGCAAATATTAGGTTTATCGAAATTGTTACGAAGGAGACAAGAATATACATACCAACAAAATCATTTCCAGATAGAGATTGGGTGCTTCTAAAAAAAGACGCTCTACTAAGTCATAAAGATGAGATGCATCAGTTGGGATCTGTGGAAACTTCTTTGGATAAGATTTCCCCAAAACCTGAATGATAATGACTTTCCAGTTCAAAGGACAGTGCACGGGTCAAAATTGATGCCTGATAAATGATCATAACACCCCACTTATCAAACGATTTACCAGGGGCATTGTATTTGAAAGCGTCACTGCCAGACAGGACAACAAGAAAAAACCCAACAGCCATTCAATCCAGACAATTACAGCATAGTCAACACCAAAAAATTTGCCAGAAATGGTTGTATCCCTGTAGCCTATTTTAAACAGGATTACATAACTGAATCGGCCCGCATTGATCAGTCGATCCAAATGCACGCGTTTCATTTGAACAGGCTTTTTATCTGTCAAAAAAAGCTGCGGTAAATCAAAGAGCCGCTGCTTGAATGTATGATCGTAAATGCCATCATTGGGGACATTTGTGCGGCTTAATGTGCCTTTCCACCAATATATAAAGGTAAAAAAAACATGAAAAAATATACACCAACCGGATATCCACCATATTTGGGTGCCATAACCTGTAAACATGCCCCAAAAAAACCATTCCAGTTCAAGTTGAAGCCGCTTGAAGGCCATAATTCCAGATTGTCTGACCTCATTCAATTCAATACATTTTTTTAAATAAATGACATCATTTTTATCTGCAAGGCGATTCTGGAAAATGTTTTCAAACATCTGAAGCACTTCTGATATCGGTTCTATGGAAAGATCAACGATTCTATGTTGGTTAAAAAATTGTTTGTCCGCAAAGCTGAAAATACGATCCTTTTGTTCGCAAACCCATTTTTCAATACCCGGAATTTGATTCCATTCAATATAGATTTGGGAAATATTTAAATATGAAAGCATGATTCTATCTGTACGATTGAAATCTACATCACGAAAATTGATAAATCCTTTGGCAGTAATCATTTCCATGGAAAGACAGCATGAAAATACGGCACGTATGAAATTCATATCTGATTTAATTGTGACAAATCGAAATATTACAGCACTTTTTTCATGGCTGTCTTTATCGCCAAAAATAACCCCTGAAAAATCAACATCATTCTCAAAAACAACATCTTGAAAATGCGCCGAACCTATCCAGGCATTTCGAAAATCCACACGATCTTTGATAATGGTTGGACTTTTCTGGCTATACATATCTAACTGATTAACAAGGCAATTTCTGAAATCGACATATCCATTGAACCGAACATTTTTAATTTTCAGTGTATTATAGAATTGAGAAGATTTGAAATATGCCAGATGCATAAAAGTTGATTCAAAAAAATCAATCTTATCATGGAATACAGCCTCAAAAAAATTCGATTCCTTATGAAATATGACATTTTTTATTAAGCTTTCCGACTGAAAAATGGATTTGGAAAAATCAGCATTACCCCGAAAGGAGCTTCCTGAAAAATCAACAAGCTGTTGAAATCTTATTCCTGAAAAATCTGCATTGGCATTAAAAATATTTTTTGAAAATTCGGCTTCTTTCATAAAACATGTTTCTGAAAATATGGCGTGATCCTGATAAGAAACATTGAATAAATCAGCATCAAAATAGAATTTCGCACTGGAAAAGTCAGCTTTTTGAAGAAACCGGGTTTCTGAAAATATGATATCCCCTTGAAATTGAACGCCTTGAAAATTAGATGTCCCATGCACAACGATTTCGTGAAAATTGATTTCCTGAGACTGGATACTTGCATTAACGAAATAAATACTGTCTAAAAAAACGCTTTCCTGAAAAACAAGCTGATCGCCAGTAAACATGCTTTTTGAAAAAATGGCAGATCCATGAAAACGCGCTTTTGAAAATAAAGTACTACCAGCAAATTGAACATTCTTAAACTGACTGCTTGAACTTTTAAATTCTGTGTTGGAAAAGTTTGCCAGTTTACTGAAGCGGGCATTGTTGAAAAAAACAGTTCCAGTAAATTCAGAATCAACAAAATTTGCATCATGCTTGAATAAGACTTTTTGAAATGATGCCATATGCATCTTTATATTACTAAATAAACCTGTTTGATGAAATATCGTGCTGATAAAAACAGCCACTGAAAAGTCAGCACCGCTAAAATCAACGATTTTATAAAAATTAACATTGGTAAAATAGGATTCTTTTTCGTATGATGTATTTGAAAAATCAACATCACCTGAAAACTCTGCGCCCCTGAAAGATACAAATCGAAATCGTGTATTTGAAAACCGAACTTCCTTACAATAAAAATGAGACTTGATAAATACAGCACCATGAGAGCCAAAAAAGGCATTCTGACAATCAACAATACCGCAAAAAAAAGCATCAACAAATGAGGCTTTGCCTTTAAATTTCGTATCCGAACATAATAATTCATGTGCAAAAATGGCATCAGGAAACCAAACATCACCTGTACATGTGCTTCCCTGAAAATCTATCTTATCGTAGAAAAATGTTCTTCCTGCTGAAATACTTTGATAATTCAAAGGATTGATACGAATTTCGCAATTAATAATATTGATTTCATTGTGGACAATAAAATAGGTATTATAAATGCGTTTGTTTGTATCGCGTAATTGTTTAATTTGATTGTCAGACCAGTGTTTGGGGAAATCGCTTTCTTTGATGCTGATTTCTGGTAATTTTGAAAAATCCAGACCGCCTGTAATAATAGATCCTTCAATGGAGATGGTTTTTTGGGTTTCTTTTATGACCCGTATCAGATCAGCTCCCTTGATAACATGATTGTGGATTGTTTCTCCCTGTTTGATTCTTTGACGTATTTGTTTTTCTGAGATGGGACCATTGAAAGCCTTAGAATTTGTTTCAGAAATTGCGTATGAAATCACATGAAAAAAATGTAAACTCAACAAAACCATAAAAAGAAATCGTAAATACTTTGAAATACTTACATTCATTGTCCGCTCTTCAAACTGCGGTATTCGCTTAGATGATGCAATAATTCATCCAGAATTTCTTTGGGATATAACTTATCTGCATAATCATACCATATGGGACGTGTGGCATTTTTGAGTTCTTCAAGAGCATGTGGTGAAATTTTTACATCCTCTATACCATAATTGATCATGGCATTAATGGAGCGTTTATTCTGTCGTCGAACAGCCTCAGAAAACTCACGCTCAACATATTCCTGAAAGTATCCATTGAGTAGTTTATGATAATATGGGCTGATTTTATTCCAGGATTCTTTTCGAAGAATTACAGTACCGACGGCATAGCGCACCTTGATTTGATGAACATATTTAACACTTGTGTACATGTTTGCGGTCAAAACAAAAATAGCCGGCGCAATGAATGCTTCCACATTACTTTGCTGAAGAATATGCTTGTACATACTGACATTAGAGCTTTCAGGAAGCATTATTTTAGCGCCAAGTTTGTTCAATAAAGCCCTTTCCAAATCACCATACCATGAACCAAAGTAGAGGTTTTTAAACTGTTCGAGATGTGTAATACGTGAATTTCTCGTATAAATTTGATCAAAATCCTGTTCAGTCATCAAAAGCAGTATATAACCGCGTCTGTCCATGAGTTTGCTAAATCGTGGACGCATTTTGGAAATCACATAATCAAATTCACCCCGCGTCCGAAATAAAAAAGGCAGGTTTAGCACCGACATTTCTGGGCAAATAATTGATGTACCATAACCGCTGATTCCACCAAGATCAAGTTCACCTGATTCCAGTTTTTTTATAATGCTCCGGTCGTCACCCATAACATCACCCCAATGAATTTTGACAGTAATATTGCCATTGGTAACCATGTTGAACACAGGCAGAATAATTTCTCGATAAAGTTTGGCCCATCCCATGTATTTGGGAACCAATGTTCCAGCTGTCCAAACATATTTATCCTGTGAAAATCCAACAACATCCGGTTCAGCAGAATCTTTACTGTGGGAAATTAAATACATTTTAATGTCACTTATTTCTTCAAGGGTAATTAGTTGGCTGATATCTTTTTTGCGCTGATGTTTATTCTTTTCAAAAAAACGACGCCATTGTGAGGATGTATAACGCGCTGGCGTAAAAGATCTGATATTTTTATTGTTTTTATGACAGGAACCACACTTTTGAATATACAATGCACCTGAATTATCCGCTGTGACAGGATCAATAAAACACTGATTCAGAAATAAGATTGTAAAAAATACCCATAAATATTTCATTTTAATCACCTTCTTTTTGATAATAGTTGATTCAAAGCATGCATGAAAAATGCCATCATTCTTTATAATATTTCCAATCTATCTGGATATATCATTGTAAAATAAAAAATCTTTTGCATTTTTTTGAAAAAAGTATAAAAGATATAAACTTATGACTGATCAAAATCAAACAATACCAGAAGGATGGGTACATTATATATCCATGTCCCCGCCTTGTTTGAATAATAACACGGCGGATGTTGACCGCCTGACTGCTCAACTGAAACAGCAGTTGGATGTTCGGTTTATTGATATGGACAGGTCGCTCATGATTTTGCTGCCAGAAGTGTTGCGCAAATCGAATTTTAATGTGCGATGTGTGATATTTGGTTATGATCATTATTATTATTTAATTGATGTTCAACCATCTAGTGACTGTCTGCCAGTGTATGGTCTGGCCATTGATCTCGGAACCACCCGCGTTGTATTGAGACTGCTGGATTTAAGCGATCAGACAACAATCACAGAAACAACAATCGATAATCCCCAGGGCAAAATCGCACCTGATGTCCTGGCCCGGATTCATTATACAGATCAGACAGGCGGACTTGCACATCTTCAGCAATTAATTATTGATGCTATTAATCAACAAATTCAGCAAATGTGTCTTGCTCATTGTATTGATTCAAAACAAATTATGTGTATGTCCATTGCAGGAAACACCTGCATGACACATTTATTTTTAGGATTTCCGCCGCAATCAATAATACGTGAGCCTTATATTCCTGTCATTAACAGGCAGATGATTTTTCCTGCAAGAGACCTGGGGATTGAGATTCATCCCCAGGCAAGATTATTTGTTTTTCCAAATATTGGGAGCTATTTTGGGGGGGATCTTATTTCAGGAATTTTAGCATTAAATATGCATCAACAGGATGAGATATCTATTATGGTTGATGTTGGCACAAATGCTGAAGTGGTCCTGGGAAATAAAGACTGGATGATGGCCTGTGCAGGGGCTGCAGGCCCTGCTTTGGAAAGTGGGGTTTCACAAATTGGCATGACCGCTGGACCCGGAGCAATTGAGCGTATCAAGCAAGACAATCATTCAATTACCTGGCAAACTATTGATAACAAAAAACCTATAGGGATTTGTGGATCTGGCTTTATCGATTTGGCAGCAGTTTTGTTTCAGTCTGGAATGTTGGATATTCGGGGAAAATTTGTGCCGGATCAATGTAGGGATAAATTATTAAATATTAATGAGATCATGCATTTTCTGCTTGTCCCTGAAAAAATATCAGGTACAGACGAAAATCTGACCATTTCACAGGTTGATATTGACAGCCTGATTCGATCTAAAGCAGCCATGTATACTATTTTGACCACAATTACAAAATCTGTTGGTATTTCCCTCACAGATGTTTCAGCTTTTTATGTTGCCGGTACTTTTGGGGCCTATATTGATCCCTCGTCAGCCATTACGATTGGGATGATTCCTGATTTACCCCTGGAACGTTATCAATCTGTTGGAAATACATCTCTGGAAGGTGCGTCTCGTGTATTATTATCACGCAGGGATATCGAATCGGTGTCTGATATACAAAAACATATTACTTATATGGAATTAAATGTTAATCAGGAATTTATGAACCGGTTTAGTGCAGCTAAATTTATACCACACACTGACACAACATTATTTCCTTCTGTAAAGGTATAATTAAATCGTAGAAATTTTTCGACATCCTTCATTTCGTAGTTAACAGTTCTGCGCGTTTCCAGGCTCTGCCTGGGAACGCATACTTGGCGGCTCTGCCGCCTATGTAAATGCATAGGCGGCAGAGCCGCCTGATATGCATTCCCAGGCAGAGCCTGGGAATGAGCAGAACTGTTAACTACTTTTTAGCAAATATGAAGGATGCCAATTTTTCATTAACCTCAATTAAAATAAGAAATTGTAATATGATTAAAGGCGAATGGACGCAAAAAGGTGGAACCTTAAGTGATAAGTCAGCGACTAAAGAATTTGGAATTTCAAAAGAAGAAATTTTTCAAGCAGTTAGAGATGGCAAGCTGCAATATAGAGTAAACCACATTCATGGGAACCCCTATATTCGTTTATTGAGGAAAGAGGTCGAATTGTTTGTTACTGAGAAATATGGTCAAGATTATTTAGAACAACAATCTTTAAATAATGAATTATCTCAGGTTAATAGTAAGCTACGAAGCCTCAAAAGAGAAATGAATAAATATGAAAAAAGGAAAGTTCAATTAATGGAAATTATAAATACAAAAAGCAAGGCGTAATTTTTTTTACAGTTACAAATTTTGTAAATAAAAAGAATAATTGATTGCCCTTAAGCAGGACAAAGTCTAACTAAAAAATATTCAAATTATATTCAGAGAGCTCTGAAAATAATTTCCCCATTCGGTAAAGTCAGACAAGTCGGACAGGTCAGACCAGTCCGACTTGTCTGACCTGTCCGACTTTTGAAAATGGGGAGGTTATGTTTCGAGCATTCCTTATTGTTGATTTTGAAGTAGATAATTCAGGAAGAATTACAAATGGCATAGAATTAAAAGATGAATGTTAAGCAACAAGAACTGATTAATGATTTTTATCAATCAACTAAATAAAAAGCAATTTCCAGAAATAGTCGCTTTTTGTTTTAGGTGTACCTCACACCTGTTCAATAAAATATATTTCAGGAGATCACAATGACCCCAAAAACATGTATGATAAATGCCATTTTATTGTTCGTATTTGTATCAGCTCATGCGCAGATGCCATCTGATCATGAACATAGGTATCAATCATCGGATCTGCCTAATTTATCCATTTTATCATATAATATTGAAAAACTCTGCCAGAAATATCAATCCTGCAATGCAACGCGTGTTCATGATCTACTTCGTAAAGGTCAATCCAGTTACCTATTATTAACTGATGAAAAACAATCAGATATAAAATTTATATTATCCAGGACCATGAATAATCACTGGAGTATTCAATATAAAGATAATCATTGGTTTGTTTTGGAACTGGATCAGCATCTGATTTTTGAGCTTTTAGAAAAAGCACAAGATCTCGCTGATAAGAATAAATTTCATGAAGCAGAACAACATATTCAAAATGCATTAAAACTGAAACCAGATATGGATAAGGCTTATATGCTATGGGCATATTGTAAACTTCAACAAAACCAGTTCGACCCGTTTATTCAATATGGAGAAAAAGCCTTAGAGTTGAATCATAACAATCCCCAGTATTTAAATCAAATGGCCTGGTTCTATGCCACCACTAAATACAGTAAATACCGAAATGGACGAAAAGCGCTCCAATATTCATTAAAAGCTGTTTCCATTTTACCAGATCATTGGGCATATATAGACACCCTTGCAGCATCATATGCTTGTAATGCACAGTTTCATGAGGCTTTAGAAACTCAAGATAAATCAATCAAGCTGTTAAATAATAGTGATCTTCCTGCTGACAAGATTTATCATTATTTGAAAAAAATGAATCAGCGAAAAAAATTATATCAACACAGGAAAGCCTTTATTGAAACTTTTTAAACAAAACCAGTTTTGGTTGATCGGCAAAAAATAACGACATAGGCAGTTTTTTCCGTCACAAAATATTGTATATTTCATGCTATTTCAAATGGTTACCACTAGCCATATTTGAGTTGTCCAAATATATTGATTTGCCAGCGATATCTATATTTTGTTTTTACTATAATATCAATAAGTTGCTTGCTGGCATATTTTCTGCAAACTGAATTTAAAAAAATAGAGGAGGTCGCTATGAGTGAACTGATAAATAGCGCAGTTAATTTTGGATTATCACAAGCCGTGCAATCAAGTTTATCCCAGGATGCCCGATATGACATGATTGCCAACAATCTGGCCAACATCGAAACCCCAGGCTTTAAAGGGGACATGATGTCCTTTGATGAAGCGCTGGATGAAGTTGTTACAACAGATTTTTCAGATGGCCAGATGAGACATACAGGGAATACGCTGGATGTGTCAGTAAATAATGGCATGTTTTTTACTGTGGATACGCCAGGGGGAACGCGATATACGCGAAATGGGAGTTTTTCATTAAACTCAGAAGGTGTGTTGATTTCATCAAATGGTCATCCAATCATGGGACAAAATGGGCCCATAACGATAAATGGTAATAATGTTGTTATTAATGAGGCCGGTGACGTCATGGTTGATGGTCAAAATGTAGATACTTTGAAAATTGTAAATTTTGGAAGTGACAACATTGATGATGGTTGGATCTTTGGTGAAGCAGGCAGTCGAATGGAAGATCTGAAAAAAGCAGGGACTTCGTATTTTCGTTATGATGGTGAAAACCAAAATCTGCCACAGGCTGACAATGTCAAAGTATCCCAGGGTTCATTGGAGCAAGCCAATGTGTCTGCAATGAATCAAATGATTCGATTGATTGAAACACAACGAAATTTTGAGGCGTATCATAAAATAATCAAGACTTTTATGGAAACAGACATTAAGTCTGTCACCGATGTGGGGAAACTTGGATAATTTATTAATAAGGAGTTTTTCATGATAAGAGGATTATGGTCGGCAGCTTCTGGCATGTCAGCCCAACAGTTAAGCATTGATGTTATTGCAAATAATCTGGCAAACGTGAACACCGCCGGTTTTAAGAAAAGCCGTGCAGACTTTCAAGATTTAATGTATCAGACATTGCGCGTTGCCGGTGCAACAACTGCCAGTGGTAATGAAACCCCGACAGGTATTCAGATTGGTATGGGTTCCAAGCCAGTTGGTGTTCAGAAAATGTTTTCTCAGGGAAACTACAGTCAAACCGATAATGAGCTGGATTGGTCAATTGAAGGCAAAGGTTTTTTTAAGGTGATTAATAATGGAGAGGAACTGTATACACGTGCTGGTAGTTTTAAACTGGACAGTGAAGGTTATGTCTGCACCTCGTCAGGTGACCGCATACAACCTGAAATCACCATTCCACCGGAAACAATTTCTATTGCAGTAGATCCAGGCGGAAAGCTGGTAGCTTTTGGACCGGATAATACAGAACTTGCCACAGCAGATCTTAAACTATATTCGTTCTCCAATCCAGGTGGTTTGTATAGTGTGGGAAGAAATATGTATCGTCCAACAGAGGCATCGGGTCAGGCCATTGAAGGCGACCCCGGTCTGGATGGTTTTGGAACCATTGGACAGGGCTTTCTGGAAATGTCCAATGTTGATGTTGTTCAACAGATGGTTGCAATGATTGTTGGGCAAAGAGCATATGAAGTAAATTCAAAAGCGATTCAGACAGCAGACAGTATGCTTCAAATGGCAAACAATCTGAAAAAATAAATACTGATTGTTTGAAATGAAGATCAAACGCTCATTGATACTTCTCATATATATTCTGGCAATCAGTTTAAATCTGAGTGCTTTTGCACAATATCCTGTAAGTGTTTCAATCCCGCAGAAAGTATGGGTCGTACAAGCAAGAATTTATTTAAAAGATATTGCAACGATTAATGCACCTGCACATCTGAGTGAAAAAGTTTCCAGTGTATACCTGACATATGCGCCAAAACCAGGGAAAAGTAAGATTGTCAAAGGCGACTGGATAGATTCACGAATCAGGTCGCTTACTTTTTATGATCAGATACAAGTTCAGGTACCTGACCAGGTGGAAATTATCAGGGCATCACAGATTATATCTCAAGAAGACTATCTGAATCATTTTAGCGATTATATTGCAAAGCATATTGGCCCAAATGTCCGATTTGAAATCAGTCGGTTTCAGGTCAAGGGTGATACACCGCTTCCAGTGGGAGAATTAACTGTTAATGTTCAGCATCAAACATCTGTAAATCTTCGGGGATATGTCAGTCTAAGCATTTCGATTCTGGTGAATAATCAATTTATTCAACGCGTTGGACTGTCAGGTTGGATAGATCGTTTTGAAGACATTGTGTGTGCATCAAGGCCTTTGGAAAGAAATCACCTGATACTGCGTAAAGATGTTCAGTTGAATACAAGAAACGTCTCAAAAATTAAGGATACATACTACACGCACATTGACGATGTTATTGGCAAACAAATACAACGAAAAGCAGGAAATGGACAAATTATATATGCGTCAATGATTGAAACGCCCCCATTAATTTATAAAGGAGACAAAGTGACAATCATTGCTGAATCGCGTGCATTACTCATTAAAACAACAGGAATTGCGCTATCTGATGGTTATGCCGGTGAACAAATACGCGTAAAAAATACCATGAGCAATAAAGTTATTCAGGCGAATGTGGTTGATCAAAATACAGTAAAAGTTCAATATTGAAACAAATTGTTTCAAAAGGAGAATTACAATGAGAAAAAACATATTATTTCTAATCATCGGCACCTTTTTTTTGTTTTGTGCCTGTGCATCAAATCAGCCAATCAATAAATCCGCGCAAAAAGAATCCAACATTTCTCAGGCATATCCCCCTGTACAGGAAAAACTGCCAGTTGAAGAAATGTATCAACCACCAAAACCTTATGAAGGTTCACTTTGGACAGACAGTGGCATGAATCTGTTTGGTGATAACCGCGCTGTAAAGGTTGGGGACCTGGTAACAGTGCGTATTTCTGAAAATCCAAAAGCACAACTTCATGCAAAAACAGATACCAATCGAGAATCAAAAATTGCGGGGAGTGCATCTTTTTTAGGCTATCTGGAAGCACTGAAACAAAAAAATAAGAATCTTGATCCCACCAATCTGATCAGTACCAATTTTAAACCCGAATTCGTCGGTGAAGGCACCAATGATCGAGATGGAAACATGACAGCCTATATTACAGCCAGGGTTATTCGCGTTTTACCCAATGGCAATCTTTTTATTTCTGGTCGTCGAGAGATAACAGTTGATCATGAAACTCAATATATTACAATATCGGGCATCGTTCGCCCTGAAGATATTGACTTGAATAATGAAGTACAATCAACTTATGTCAGTGATGCCAAAATAGAATATTCGGGTCGTGGAGTAATTGCAGAGCGCCAGAGACCGGGATGGATGATGCGCCTGTTGGATACAGCGTGGCCATTTTAATCATTAATTAAGGGATTTACCATGAACAAGCAATTTAATCATTATATAATCGTAAGTATCGCAATTGTCGTTTTGACAGCAAGTTCAGCATTTTCAATACGCTTAAAAGATATGGCAGCATTCAAAGGTGTTCGCAATAATCAGCTCATGGGTTATGGACTTGTAGTTGGTCTCAATGGAACAGGTGATAAAGCTGGAACAGATTTTACCGTGCAATCATTGGTGAATATGCTAGAGCGCCTGGGTGTTCATGTTGACAAGAACAGTGTCAGCATGAAAAATGTTGCTGCTGTTATGGTAACCGCAAATATTCCTCCTTTTGCCCGAGTGGGACAAAAAATTGATATTACCATTTCATCCATGGGAGATTCCCAGAGCCTTCAGGGCGGAACATTATTATTGACACCGCTGCGTGGTGTGGATCGCAAAGTATATGCATTGGCCCAAGGCCCATTATCGGTGGGAGGCTATACGGCAGGTGGTGCTGCTGGCGGTGGCGTGACAAAGAATCATCCCACAGTTGCTCGGATTGCAAGGGGCGCAACTGTTGAACGTGAAATTCCAGTTACATTACAGGGAAGAGAATTTTTAACCTTACTATTGAACAATCCAGATTTTACAACCGCCATTCGTGTGCGAAACAGTATCAACGAAAAATTTGGTCAAATTCTTGCCAGTACAGCAGATTCTGGAACGGTTCAAATCCAGGTGCCCCATAATTTTAGAAACAATATTGTTCAAATGATAGCCGCCATTGAAAACTTACAGGTCGTTCCAGACACAAAGGCAAAAGTAGTGGTTAATGAGAAAACAGGTACAGTGGTTATTGGAGAAAATGTAAGAATATCAACAGTAGCTGTCGCTCATGGTAACTTAAGCATTCAAATTAAAGAAAATGTCAATGTTTCCCAGCCATCGCCTTTCGCACCTGCAGCACCAGATGGAACAGGCGCAACGCAACTGCCTTTGGATAATGGTCCAATCATGGCACCAGGCGGGCAAACTGTTGTTTCACCGAATACAGATGTTTATGCCACTGAAGAAGACAATAAACTTTTGTTGGTTCCATCAGGAAGCACTATTGGCGAACTGGTCAGGGCACTCAATGCAATTGGTGTAACACCGCGCGATTTGATGACCATATTGATGACGATAAAAGCAGCAGGGGCACTTCAGGCTGAAATTGAGATTATCTGACAAATGAATAAATACCTTTATTCAGGAAGAACTGCTCAAGCTAAAGCTGCAATAAAAAGATTAAAAGATGCTAAAAAATTGACAGACACTAAAAGATGGCGTGGTGCAATGTATCTTGCCGGGTACTCAGTTGAATGTAAACTAAAAGCACGACTTATGGAAATGTAATGTATGGTGTCGTTAACACTTTTCAGAAATTATGATTGTGTTTCCGAACTTAGAGACGCACAACAGTGCGTCTCTAAGTTTGACAAATTAAACACAAAAAAGGGTTAACTGGAATATGAAGGATGCCAAAAATTTCAAATAAAAAACGCGTAATTTCAAATATATAACAAGAGGAAAGAATGAACATTCTCGACACAACAGTACAAACAACAAAAATCAACCCCTGGGATAAAGGTCAATCAGACCACAAATTAAAAACCGCATGCCAGGAGTTTGAGTCCTTTTTTATTAATGCACTTTTGAAATCAGCAGACAAAGCCAAATGCGGTTTGATTGATGATAAAAAGGATTCAGATATGTATTCATCCATGATGAATATGGAATTTGCCAAAAGTATTTCTCAAGGCGGCGGCATGGGCCTGGGTGATATTTTATTTCAGCAGTTGCAATCATCGAAATAGATTTGTTTTATCATTAAAGTTACAACGGCTTTGACCGATAAATTAGTTTAAGTATCCAAAAAGAGTGATACAACTAAATGCCCAAATTTTTTATAAAATTCAGAGATAAATATGATAGAACAAGAACTTCTCAGACGATTCGACCGGCTCCGAAGCTGTTATGAAGGATTATACGAATCATTAAAAGAAGAAAGAAAATATCTGCCCAGGGCAAAGGTGGATGAACTTCAGCTTGTCGTACAGCAAATCGAACAAAATGTTGATTCAATCAACACCGAACGAAACGACCTGTTGGCATTTTTAACAAGATATACCGGGAACAGGTCGCCCTCACTTGAAATGAATGATTTGCTGAGATACATTTCGCCAATGTATCATTATGACTTTCAAACAGTTTATGAGGATGTGACCCGATTGATCGAAAATATTAAACGTTATGGCAAAGAAAATCGTTTCTTAATAGAAGATGGCCTTAGTTTTATTGAAGAAACCATGCAGACAGTGATGGGCGCTCAGGAAAAAAATGTAACGTATGATGAAGAAATGAAATTACGCAAACGAAAAACCAATAATTTATTATTTAGTAAAGAGGTGTAATGTGGGTGGAAGTATAGGCTTACTGATGCAAATTGGTGTCAGCGGTTTGAAAAATCATCAATATGGCGTGGATGTTACAGCGCACAATATTGCCAATGTTCACACAGATGGTTATTCAAGACAATCTGCGGAAACTGTTGCCAGGCCAAGTTTAAAGACAGGTGGCTTGGTATTTGGGCAGGGGATTTACACGGGTGAAATCAAACGAAATGTTGATGAAATTGTAAATAAACGTTTGGATGAACATCGATCTTCACTGGCAAAGTACACTGAGCTGGAAACCGCCATGACAACCATGGAGGGTTTTTTCAGTGAAACGGGTACATCATCGGAAACAAGTCTGAGTTCATTAATGTCAGAATTTGAAAATGCCTGGCAGTCTGTTGCCAACAATCCCAGTGGTGAGGCTGAAAGAGCCACGCTCATGGAACAAAGTAAAAGTTTGTCTGAAGCATATCGCGGCCTTGATGAATATCTAAACACCTTTCAAGTTGATCTCACAAGAACCATTGCCAATGGTATTGATGAAGTCAATATGATAACAAGGGAATTGGCTGAAATTAATAAGAAAATTTATGGTCTGGAATGTGATTCAGTTATCGCCAATGACATGCGGGATAAACGAGATGTTCTAATTACTGATTTATATGAATTGATGAATGTAAATACCTACCTTCAGGAAAATGGATTTATAACTGTAACAACAGCCAAAGGGGCCATTCTTGTAAATGGTATTGATAATTACGAATTGGAAGCCATTGGAGATCCAGATACAGGTATGTCAAAAATTAACTGGATAACATCTGGAACGCGAAAGTTGGATATCACTGATGGCATAACTGAAGGTTCATTGGGAGGTTGGCTAGAAATGCGCGATGAAATAATAGGTTATCCCAATTCATCCGGTATCCGCGCTGATTATAATACACTGGCATACAATTTTATATGGGATATCAATTGTCAGCATTCTCAAGGTTCGGGTATTGAAATGTTTCCGCCCAGTACCACATTGGTAGGCACCTATTATACGACAGATGATGATGCCACCATGAGCAGCCTTCCTTATGGAGATAAATTATATTTTGGTGTAGAACAACAGGGAGAAACCCCTGCCATTCCTGCCAGCTTTGACATGTGGCTGGGTGACAGTGAAGGTAACAATATTCAAAAAGTAAATATTCAAATGATTACAGCGGGCAGTGTCGGTGAAGATGATGTTCAATTACTCACTGCTGAAGATACTCCTGGTGATTTGGCTGATACCATCAATAGACAAATTGCTGTTGCACTTAATATGACTGAAGAAGAAGAACAACGTTACGCAGAATTTGCAAAGGTACCGGTTTTTGAAGAAATGTCTGAAGAAGAACTTGCTGCAATGACTGAAGAAGAGCTTGAGGTTTTGCAATCATTGCCAGAATCCTCCCTTACACTCAAGTTTGCTTCTGATGAAACATTTTCATTTGGTTTTTCTTATGACAATTCAAACGTACTGGCTGCATTGGGAATCAATACTTACTTTAAAGGTCACACTTCAGGTACAATAAAAGTAAATGATGTGATTGATGATAAC
>Ga0272440_1001476_pt1 | contig 19145 bp, 18 predicted proteins | sample SSMMMBAug17_FD_192440 | JGI IMG/M metagenome (GOLD analysis project Ga0272440, IMG submission 192440) | Marine sediment archaeal communities from Little Sippewissett salt marsh, Falmouth, MA, United States - SSM-MMB-Aug17 | ecosystem: Environmental > Aquatic > Marine > Wetlands > Sediment ...
CACCATTGGTGATGTTGAAACAGAAGCTGAAAAATTAATCCTTGATATTAATTCATCAAATAATGAGTTGATTTCTCAATCAAGAATTGTTTTAAAAGGGACTGGAATGGAAAGGTCTGTTATCCTTATGCCCGAAAATTTTATTATTGTTGATCGTAAAAATGATAAGTCAACGTTTCAGCGTCAAACAGGGAAGCATCTTCAGCATTGGTTACAGGATTATCGTATGGGTGATATATGGGAAAAAAATCTTATTGGAGGTGGACCGGATAAGTAAGCGATCATAAATTTTCGGGTAGATCGTAGTAAATATTTTGTTATTCGTCCGGTCGAACCTTATGTTCGCCTCGAACAAAAACCGGTATCAAACCTATGAGCAAAACCAATGTAGGGGCGAACCTTATGTTCGCCCGCCGGACAAAAACCGGTATCAAACCTATGTTCGAAAGTGAATTTGAAACGTTTGCCTCGGGCATAGGTTCGCAAACGATTGTTGTTCGGAGGGCGAACACAAGGTTCGCCCCTACATTGGTTTCGGACATTGGTTGGATTTCGATGAATGGCTAAATAAATTAGAAAGTCTGTAAAATATTAATAGGAAGACAAAATGATTCTTTTTGGTAAACAACTCACAAACAATTATGGATTAGAAATTGCGTTGTTCCATCATTTAAGACAATTCACTGATGGATTGACCATTTTTAATGTCAACATTAATTGGGATCGATATTTAAGTGATCATACACCGCGATTTGTATGCCACATTGTTGCGTGTAATTATACACTTATAGAAATCAATATATATTATCTTTACCATAATAATGATCGCCATGATTAAAGAAGCAGAACTTAAATGCTGTTTTAGAAAAGAAATACTACTTTTATCAATTCAGAACTGTATGTCAGTGCAAGTTCAAGTATTGAACAACCAAGACAACAGGTTTGAATGTTAGACATTCACCCAGGTGCAAGGGATCAAATTAATCAGCTATTCATTCAATCGGTTTAAATATTTGATATCAACTTCAAGTGTTGAAGAGAACGACGCAATGCAGCCACTTAATTGGCTTAATTTGGGATATGCACTTGACCGACAAAGTAAATTACACCAGTAATTTCTGCATAATTAAAATCGCTTTTTTTTTATATTCTCAAGGGCAATTGTTTGAACAATTATTGTTTAAAATACCAGGAAAAAATTTTTTTTAAATTATTTTACAATGAACCTATTTGATGGTATTATTATAAAAATCGCGAAGGTTTCTGGTACATTAAGAGGTTGCTTATGAAAAAAACAATAATCATTGCAGTGTGTGGAAAAGGTGGCGTTGGTAAAACATGTATCAGTGCGCTGCTTGTTAAAATGCTTTCAGAAAATCCATCGTCAAAAATTTTAGCCATTGATGCAGACCCGGCTGTTGGACTTTCTTACCCCCTCGGCATTCAGGTAAAAAAAACTGTTGATGATATTCGAAATGATTTAATTAGACGTCTCAAAAATGATGAAAAAACCAGTCGTCATGAATTAATCAGATCTCTTGATTACGATATCTTTAATGCCCTGGAAGAAAAACAAAATCTTGCATTCCTTGCCATTGGCCGGCCTGAAGGTGATGGCTGTTATTGCCAGGTGAATACGCTTTTAAAAGACCTTATTAAAGATATCGCACAAAATTTTGATAATGTCGTGATTGATGCAGAAGCAGGTGTAGAACAAATCAGCCGTCGAGTGATGGAAATGGTTACCCATCTTTTACTGGTTTCCGACGCATCTTTAAAAGGCAGAAATGTTGTTGAAACGATCAATAAGCTGGTAAAGGAAAAGTCATCAGTTGAAAAGTGCGGCCTGATTCTGAATAGACTGCAAGATCAAAATGAATACAAATCTATTAAAGAACAAACAGATATTCCGGTAATTGGATCCATTTTTGAAAACAAAATGATTAGAGATTTTGATAGAGAAGGAAAATGTTTTTTTGATCTTCCAGAAAGTATGGAAATAAAAGAATTTAATTATTCAGTTCAGTCATTTCTTTTCAATTAATTATCATGAAATATATGTTAATTATTGATGATGATCCATTGCCATATATGTTAATGATAATCATTATTTTGAAATTAAGGAGAATATGATGCAAAAAAATACCAACAATTCTTTTCAAACAAAAAGCTTTCCAAAGGGATCATTAATTATCAAAGAAGGTCAGGAGAGTAAAGAATCATTTTTGATTAAAAAAGGATATGTAACAATTTACAAAGTATCCAACAACCAAAAAATTATTATTGATCAATTAGGTTCTGGAGAAATCTTTGGAGAAATGGGCGTCCTTGCAGGTAGCAAAAGATCAGCCAATGCTGTCGCATTAGAACCTACAGAAGTGATCGTGCTTCAACAACAAATCTTGTCAGAAGCTTTAAAAAAATCGCCACCTTTAATATCTTCCATAACGAACCTTTTGATTAAGAGGTTGGACAAAACAGGTAAAATTTTGTATGAAGGACCTGAACATAGCATTTCTGCTGATACTGATATATTATATGCGTATCCTAAAATTTGTTCACTTCTGGAAATTATCTGCATGACACATCTTGAAAGCAGGGAGCCTATAAAGATTCCATTATTTGTTCTTTCCTCTAAAATTCAAAAAATTATTGTGATATCAAAAATTGAAATAGATCATATTTTTAAAAAGTTAAAAGAATTAAATATGATTGAAATCATCAAGGACAATGATGACCCCTTTTTAATAATTAAAGACCCTTCTCAATTTTTAAAGAATTTTTAAGGGAATTTCAAATAGTCGATCCGCCGGATATGAAGGGGTGCCTAAAATTGTTTGATTACCTTTTCAAACCCCGGCAGTGCCTGAACAATCGTATCATCAGAAACACAAAAAGAAAGACGAAAGTGTCCCGGACAACCAAAACCGCTACCAGGAACACCCAGTATATTTTCTTTTTGAAGGGCATTTACAAAAACAACATCATCTGGTATCGGAGATGCTGGAAACAAATAAAAAGCCCCTTTGGGAACAGTAAATTCATAGCCTGTATTTTTTAAACCATTACATAATAAATCACGTTTGTGTTGATAAATACCTGCATCAATATGCGTCCCCTGCATGCATCCCACAGCACGTTGCATCAGTGCATTGGCATTAACAAATCCCAATATTCGATTTGCCATCGCCAAGGCCTGCATGAGGTCTGATCGATCTGATGCTTTGGGGTGGACCGCTAGATGGCCAATCCGCTCACCCGGGATAGACAAATCTTTTGAATAAGATGTGCATACAATACTGTTGTCGTAGTTGGACAGAATGCCCGGGATGTCGATTTGATCAAAGACAATTTTGCGATATGGTTCGTCAGAAATCAAATAAATGGGTTGATCATTATCTTTCGATTTTTTAGTAAGGCATTGGGTAAGGGCTTCAATATGAGATTGCGTATACACCTGACCGGTTGGGTTATTGGGCGAATTGATCAAAACCGCCTTTGTGTTGGGTGCAATGGCTTTTTCAATGGCATCAATATCAGGGTAAAAATCCGGTGTTGATGGTACAGGTTTCAAGGTGCCGCCATGATTGTCCACATAGAAACCATATTCAACAAAATAAGGCGCGGGACAAATAACCTGATCTCCAGGATTCAGAATGGCCTTAAAAATTACATTCAATGCGCCGGCAGCACCACATGTCATAATCAAATCATCGGCAGCAAGAGGTATTCCCTGTTCTTTTGAGATATAGTCTGCAATTGATTTGCGTACATCCGCATAGCCTACATTGGACATATACCCATGTTGGCCGGGCTGTTCTGAATCTAACAAATTTTTCAATGTGTGATGAAAACTTTCTGGTGGTTCCAGATTGGGATTGCCAATACTAAAATCAAACACATTCTCCGGACCATGAATTTTTTTGAGTCGCGCACCTTCCTCAAACATTTTTCGTATCCATGAGGTTCGGGTGAGGGAGGCTTTAAGTTTGCTTGAAATGGGCATAAAATTCTCCTTGGATGAAAAGGTGGCAAGGCTAAAACACTTGTTTTAGCCTGTTGCAATTCAGTTATGCCGGTTCTACGGCTTGAATTTCAGGGATTTCTTTTTTCAAAAATTTTTCAATTCCATCCCGCAATGTCATTTGAGCCATGGGACATCCCTTGCAAGCACCTTGAAGTTGAACTTTGACAATACCATCATCAGTTATGTCAACCAATTCGACATCGCCGCCATCTGCCTGTAACGATGGCCGAACTTTATCCAGTGCGGCCTGTACTTTTTCTTTCATGAATTAATCCTCCGATTTTTATTTGTCAGAATGATTTAGGGATTCTCTGAAAACAACTTTCCCATTATTGAATATTGTTCGTTTTTAGGTAAATGGACTGTTGAGACGTAGCATGCTACGTCTCTAAACGACCTTATTTTTGGGACCATCAACTAAAATGAGCATGTTATTTTCCGAGCATTCGTTATTATATCTTTGTATATCATAACGAATGGTTTTAAATCAGTCAACAAATAAGTATTCAACAGGTGCCCTGACGAAACAATCATCAAAAAAACAATTTTTTTATTTATTATTTGACAATCCCGAAAAACTTAGGTATGTATGTAAATTTACAGCGGGCATAGCTCAGTTGGTAGAGTACAAGCTTCCCAAGCTTGGGGTCGCGAGTTCGAACCTCGTTGCCCGCTTTTAATTGCGCCTTTCCAGGACTATGAAAGAGGAAAATTCTATGAACTAGAATACTTGGCAATTGGATGGTTATGTTTTTTATTTGGAAACGGGCGTTTTGCCCGTTTTTTTGTTTATGGGTAAAGGTAAATATTTAAAATATAAAGGAAATCGTAGCAAGTCACACAACGAACGAAAAAAAGATTTAAAAATGTATCTGGTTGAAGATATCGTTCGTGGTGTTCAGACAGTGGCACGATCCATCATTGAAACTGAGGGACTGGATCTGGTTCATGTGGAATTCCTTAGAGAACAGGTCGGATGGATACTTCGTTGTTATATTGACAGGTTGGATGATGCCAGCGTAACAATTGAAGACTGCGTTCAGATCAGTCGCATGTTGAGTGATATTTTCGATATAACACTTGAGTCATGGTTAGAAGAGTGGGTTCAGAAAAAGGATTGTAATCAAAATGAATCCAAAGAACTGTTTTTGCCATCATATAATCTCGAAATTTCTTCACCTGGAGAGCGACGACCGGTCAGTCGGAAATCGGACTTTTTTCGGTTTCAAGGAAATAAATTTTCATTGACTGTTCATTCTGCAGTTAATGGTCAAAAAAAATTTAAAGGAATGTTATCTCAAGCAAATGACTCACATGTAACTATTACAACAGCATCTTCTACAGTGGCGATTCCTTATGAAAATATTCGTATCGCCAGGCTTGAGTCATAAACTATTTTACATCGATTTTAATCCGATGGAGGATCAAAAAGAGTATGCAAGTTTCAGACATTAAACGCGTTATCGATCAAATTAGCAGGGATAAAGGAATTGATCGACATGTGCTGATTGCGACACTTGAAGAAGCTTTGAAATCAGCCGCTCGTAAAAAACATGGAAATCGTATTGATGTTGAGGTTCAATACAATGAGGAAACGGGTGAAATAGAAGTTTTTCAATTTAAGGAAGTGGCTGAAACTGTTGAAGATCCAGAACTTCAAATGTCTGTTGAAGAAGGCCGCCAACTTGATCCTGATTGTGAAATTGGGGACAGTCTGGGTACAAAAATGGAAACTTCCACATTTGGCAGAATTGCAGCTCAGTCAGCCAAGCAAGTCATTATTCAAAAGATGAAAGATGCTGAACGAGATGCTGTTTATAAAAGTTTTATCGATCGTAAAGGTGAAATTGTCAATGGCATTTTGCAGCGCAATAATAAAGGGGATTTAATTGTCAATCTGGGACAGACCGAGGGGGTCCTTCCTGTATCAGAGCAAGTGCCAAGAGAAACCTTTCAACGCGGGGATCGGGTTCGGGCGTACATTTTGGATGTCATGCAGGATACGCGAGGCCCTCAGATCATTTTATCCAGGACGCATCCAGGCTTTTTGGTTCAATTGTTCAAGACCGAAGTGCCAGAAATTAGCGAAGGCATTGTTGAGGTCATGGGCGCTGTTCGTGAGGCTGGCAGTCGGGCAAAAATAGCGGTAACATCAAGCGATTCTGATATAGATCCAGTTGGGGCATGCGTTGGTATGAAAGGGAGCCGTGTCCAAAATGTTGTACAGGAACTTAGAGGAGAAAAAATTGATATTATTCCCTGGCATGCGGATGCCGCAAAATATGTCTGTAATGCACTGGCACCTGCACAGATTTCCAGAGTGATTATTGACGATGAAAACCGCTCAATGGAAGTAATCGTTCCGGATGAATTTTTGTCTATCGCTATCGGAAAACGTGGACAAAATGTCCGGTTGGCTTCCAAGCTTACAAGTTGGCATCTGGATGTTAAGAGTGAAAGTAAGTATAGTAAAACGATGAAAGATGGTTATGATTCACTTATGTCTCTCTCGAGTGTGACAATCAGTATGGCCGATAGTCTGTATGAAAAAGGCTTATATTCCATTGAAGAAATCAGCAATGCTTCTGTAAAAGATCTCGTTCAAATAAGGGATATGACAGAAGATAAAGCCATACAGATAATAAAGGAGGCGCAGGAATCATTGGGAGTCGTTGTTAGTAATGATGATATTTTTAAAAAAAATCGTAATATTCAAAATGACGCGATAACGAATGCTGAAATTGAGAAAGTTAATAATGATACTGATGATGAGGACGAAAATGATAGAATAATAAATAAAGATGACATAAATGATTCAGCTGATGAGGATAAGGATGCGCATGAAGAAGACGATGGTCACGATGAGAATGAAGACGAAGACGATGATGATGAAAATGAAGACGACGACGATGATGATGAAAATGAAGACGATGAAAATGAAGACGATGACGATGAAGACGATGACGATGAAAATGAAGACGATGACGACGATGACGACGATGACGATGATGATGATGATGATGATGATGATGATGATGATGACGATGATGACGATGACGATGAAGACGACGATAATGATGAAGACGATGATGATAAAAATGAAGACGACGACGATGATGATGACAAAGAATAACAGGATTGGAAAAGTCGCGTCATTGCGGATATGTTGTTATTCTAAGAGATAATGACAAACAATATCCAGCATGAAACTATTGGCAACTGTGCACCAGAAAACAGAACGAATGTCTCGTTCAGGAATGGTGATTTTCAAATGACACAAGTTTTGGATTGTTGTCATTTAAGGAGGATTGATGGCGAAGCTTAGAGTACACGAACTTGCCAGAGAACTAAATTTGACCAACAAAATTCTTATGGATAAAATGAAAAAGTTGAATATATCCGTGGGCAGTCACATGAGTGCTTTGGATGACAAGGATGTGCAGACCATTCGCGACAGTTTAATTGTAAGCAAAAGGAAAAAAAATGTTGAAGAGGAACGTGTTAAATCTACTGTAATCAGACGACGAAGAAAGGGCGCCAAACAACAAGCTGATACAGTCCGAAAAAATGAAAAACATAGATCCAGAAAAGATGCAAAAAAGGATTCATCAAAAGGTGATGATACAGAGAATGAATCCATTGATATGCAATTAGAAGATAGCAAGTCAAAAGCCAAAAAAAACAAATACAAAAGCAGGCGAAGCAAACAAAAGGCAGCTTCAGAGAAAACTGATCAGGAAAGTAAAGATAAGAAACATTCTGATCAACCGCCTGATGGCGATAAAATTAAAAATAAACGAAGGAGAAGACGAAAAAAGAAAAAGGATGGTGGTGGTGGAGGTGAACCCGCTAAAATAATCAAAAAAGCCGAATACCCCAAAGATGCTGAAGACGTTCAAGAAGATTCTGAAGAACCTTCAGTTGTATCAGAATCGCCGATTGAGACTTCGGCTGATACCCAGGAATTGCAAAAGAAAGAAACCAAACCGATAAAGCAAGATAAGCCAGAACAAAAAGATAATAAGCAATCACAGGGGGATACAGAGAAAAAACGAAAAAATAAACCGAAAGACTATCAAGATAAGAAGAAAGACAACCTTGATAAAAAGAAAAAGAAACGCTCAAAAAAACGTAGAAGGGATGAACCCGCTAAAATAATAAAAAAAGCGGACCCCGCTGTCGTTACTGTTATTGAGTCGGATTTACAGACTGATGAAGATGTGCTTAATGATGAAATTGATTTTTCAAAACAACCCTCACGTGAAGTCCCAGATCAACCGGCACCGCAAGAGCCCCAGAAGAAAAAACGAAAAAAGGGTAAAAAACGTCAATCAAATGAAAATCAAGACGACCAAAAATTTTTCAATAAACGTATTTCATTTAAGAAAAAGGAAGTTGTTGAAGGTTCGGCGCTGTATTCTGAGAAAAAGGGTAAAGGAAAATCCCGAAAATCAAAAGGGGGGCAAAAGAAACCTGTTCAAAAAGCGCAAAAAACACAGATTACAACACCTAAAGCAATCAAACGTCGGATCAAAATCTATGATGCCATCATTCTGGCAGACCTTGCCAAACGTATGGGAATCAAAGCCAGTGATTTAATTAAAAAACTGATTGAAATGGGGGTTATGGCAACTGTCAATCAATCACTGGATTATGACACGGCTGTTCTGGTTGCCACAGAATTTAATTTTGAAGTAGAAAAGGGGACGTTTGAAGAAGACACAGTTCTGGAACATACCGAAGATGCACCTGAAGACCTCCAGGATCGACCGCCTGTGGTAACGATCATGGGACATGTGGATCATGGAAAAACGTCATTACTTGATGCCATTCGGGAAACACGCATTACAGCATCGGAAGCAGGCGGTATTACCCAGCATATTGGGGCTTATAATGTTAAAACTGATAGAGGCCACATCGTATTTTTGGATACGCCAGGTCATGAAGCGTTTACGAGTATGCGTGCACGCGGTGCACAGGTTACAGATATCGTTGTTTTAGTTGTTGCTGCTGATGATGGCGTTATGCCCCAAACAATCGAAGCTGTCAATCATTCAAAGGCCGCCCAAGTTCCCATTATTGTAGCTGTCAACAAAATTGATAAACCGGGCGCAGAGCCAGACAAAGTTAAGCGCGAGTTATCGGATTATGGGTTAATGCCTGAAGATTGGGGGGGAGAGACTATTTTTACGCATGTTTCCGCCAAAATGAAGCAAGGTATTGATGATTTATTGGAGATGATCCTGCTTCAAAGTGAAGTAATGGAGTTAAAAGCCAATCCCAACAAACATGCCAGAGGTCATGTGGTTGAAGCAAAAATTGATTCTGGTCGCGGTGCTGTGGCAACTGTATTGATTCAGGAAGGAACGTTGCATAAAGGTGATCCCATCGTTTGTGGTGTTCATTCCGGAAAAGTGCGTGCGCTAATCAATGACCGAAATAAGCCTGTTAAAACAGCTGGGCCATCAATTCCTGTTGAAATTTTGGGGTTGACTGGCGTACCCATGGCGGGTGATGAACTCATCGCTGTTGCTGATGAAAAAACTGCGCGACAGGTCAGCAGTCATAGATCTCAAAAAATGCGCATGATGGAACTTGCAAAAAGCAATCGGATCAGCCTGGATAACTTTTTTGAGAAAATGCAATCACAGGATGTGAAATCTCTTAATCTCATTGTTAAAACCGATGTACATGGCTCTATTGATGCAATTAATGAATCGCTTAACAAATTGTCTGGTGATGAGGTCAAAATTGAAATTGTTCATTCTGCCACAGGAACCATTACAGAATCGGATATATCGCTTGCGGCTGTGTCTGATGCCATTGTTATTGGATTTAATGTAAGGCCTTCAGCAAGAGTCCAAGAGCTGGCCAATGAAGAAAATGTGGATATTCGTTTTTATGATATTATTTATAATCTAATCAATGATATCAAAGATGCTGTTGTCGGTATGATGGAATCCACATTTGAAGATGAGGTTTTGGGCCATGCTGAAGTTCGTGAAATCTTTTCTATTCCTAAAATTGGCATTATTGCCGGATCTTATGTTAAATCTGGAAAGGTCGAACGAAATCAACAGGCCAGACTGCTTAGAGAAGGTGTTGTTATCTATACCGGTAAAATTTCCTCTCTCAAGCGATTTAAAGAAGATGCCAAAGAAGTGGCTTCGGGCTATGAGTGCGGGATTGGTATTGAAAATTATAATGATATAAAAGTCGGTGATGTCATTGAGTGTTTCCATTTAAAAGAAATCAAACCAATGATTGAAGAGTAATGATTATGAGTATGGTTCTTGGATTGGCAACAATCAGCCTTCGGCTGCCAGAAAACAATACACTTAAAGGCAAGCGTAAGATTCTCAAATCCATTTTAGGTAAAATGAAAAATACATTTAACGTTTCTGCCGCTGAAATTGCTGAAAATGATACCCATCGCAAATCTGAAATCGGTTGTTCTATGGTGGGCAATGAGGCGGCTCATATCAACTCGAAACTGGATAAACTCATTAATATGGTTGAAGATATGGGTCTGGCAGAAATTGTTGATACACAAATTGAAATAATGCATTGTTAATATTATGAAAACATATCCAAGGTCAGAACGGGTCAGCAGTAAAATTCGAGAAGAAATTTCACAGGTGTTGATGCGTGAGGTGAAAGATCCACGTATCAAAAATATCACAATTACTGATGTGAAAATGAATAATGATCTCAAAAAAGCACGAATTTATTACTGTCTTGCCGGTGACGAGAGTCAAAAACAAGATGCCGCACAGGGATTAAATAGTGCCATGGGATTTATTAAGCGGGAAATGGCAAATCGCCTGGATTTACGCTATATGCCAGAATTTCACTTTTATTTTGATGAATCGTTGGATACCGGTTCCAGAATTGATCAGTTATTAGAAAAAATTACTTATGCATCGCAAACGCAAGAGATATGATCCAGATGTTCCAGCAGGAATATTGTCTGTAAATAAACCTGAAGGTCAGACATCTGCACAGGTTGTGGCAAAAATCAAAAACGCGCTGAATGCAAAAAAGGTTGGGCATACCGGAACACTGGATCCATTTGCAACGGGCATTGTTATTTGTTGTATCAATCAGGCCACAAAGCTTTCGCAATTCTTTTTGGAAGGTGACAAAACCTATGAAGGTTTGCTTCATCTAGGAATCGCAACAGATACACAGGACAGAACAGGACAAACAATTGCGCAGCAAGATCCAAAATGTTCAGAACATGATATCTCGGAAGCTTTCAAACAGTTTACAGGAACAATTGAACAATCCCCGCCGACATTTTCAGCCTTAAAACACAAAGGTATCCCCCTTTATCGTCTGGCGAGAAAAGGTCAACCTGTACAAAAGCCACCGAGACGGGTTCATATTTATGAATTGATCATTTTGTCGGTCAATATGCCATTCATAAAATTTAAAGTGAAATGTTCATCAGGAACTTATGTACGAACCATTTGTGCAGATATTGGTCAATATCTGGGGTGCGGTGGACATCTGAAAGAACTAAATCGTATTGAAAGCTGTGGATACACGATTGATGATACCCTGACATATGAACAAATAGATGTGAAAGCATCACAGGGAAACCTGAAATTCAATATTGTTCCTGTTGCAAATGCACTCAAAAATATTCCAAAAATTATCGCAACACCTGGCATAAGAAAACAAATTTTAAATGGCAGGAAAATATTTAGAAACAATTTTTCTCAAGATACTCTAGATCAAGGAAATATCTTGCAAATTATAACACCTGATAATATACTTTTGGCTGTCATTCGATATGAAGGAATGAGTGAGGAATGTAAAGTCATTCGTATGGGATTATCAGATAATGACTAACATAATCCCCAGGGGAAAAAGGGGAAGGCAAAAAGCCGTGGGAGGTGATGAAAAAATGTCAATTACCCGAGATGACAAGCATAATTTGATCGAACAATACAAAATTCATGACTCAGATACGGGTTCACCAGAGGTACAGGTTGCAATCCTGACGCGTCGAATCACGAATCTAACCGAGCATTTTAAAACGCACAAAAAAGACCATCATTCGCGAAGAGGCTTATTGAAACTTGTTGGGCAACGCAGAAGTTTATTGAATTATGTCAAATCAAAAAATGTGAATCGTTATCGATCACTTATTCAAAGTCTGGGACTCAGACGATAATTTTTTTATGAGCAGTTTTTTTTCTAAATGCGTTGATTTCAGATAGATCACACCAGACATTATCCGGAAACGAACATATAGAGACAGGGCATACCCATAGTCGTCAGGCTAACGCAAATTTAATTGTACCAACGAGCAGTGAAGGGACAAACCTTGTGTTTGCCCCTTGAACAAAAACCGGAAACGACCATATTCGGAATCAAATGTATTGGTTTCAGGCATAGGTTCGTTTATGGTGTTTATCTGGAGGGCAAAAAATAGGATTGCGCCTGCACTGGCTATTGCAAAAATATCATTTGCGTTAGCCTGATAATGATACCTGTCTAACAAGTTGATCATAAAGAAAAAAAACAACAGTTTCAAATAAAAAATTATCCTTACAACAATAAAGAATTGTTGCCAACCCATGATCAGGAGAAATTAATGGAATTAGAGCTTAAAGCGGAAATAGGCGGGAGAACCTTAAGTGTCCGCACTGGAAAAATGGCCAAACAGGCATCTGGATCTGTTTTGGTGCAGTACGGTGAAACACAGGTATTGGTCACAGTTGTGGCCTCCAATGAACAACGTACCGGTATAGATTTTGTCCCTTTGTCGGTAGAGTATCAGGAAAAAATTTATGCAGCCGGACGTATTCCGGGAAATTATTTTCGGCGGGAAGTGGGACGTCCCAGTGAGAAAGAAACTTTAACAGCGCGGTTAATTGATCGACCTGTCAGGCCGATGTTGCCAAAAGATTTTCGATTTGAAACTCAGGTTATCGCAACTGTTTTATCTATGGATCAGGAAAACGATCCGGACACCCTGTCCATGATTGGGGCATCTGCCGCATTGACAATTTCAGATATTCCTTTTGCAAGCCCCATTGCATGTGTGCGCGTGGCACGATTAGATGGCAATTTTGTAATCAATCCCCATATTGATGCATTGAATAATTGCGATATCAATATTATGGTTGCAAGATCAAAAGAAGGCATTGTTATGGTTGAAGGTGAAGGTCATATTGTTCCAGAAAGCGATATTCTGGATGCCATCTTTTTTGCCAATGAAGCCATGCAGCCAGTAATTGATTTACAGGAAAAACTTCGCGAAATTGCAGGTGTTGAAAAACGTGAAATCGTTAATGAAAAAATAGATGATGCGCTCGTTGAAAAAATTAAGAATATTGCGTCAGAAAAAACAAAAGAGGCGCTGACAATCGCAAGTAAAAAAGAACGTCACAAAGCATTGTTTAATATAAAAAATCAAGTATTTGAAGAACTTGGTGAATCATATGCGGATCAATCACTCCAAATAAACACTGTTTTACACGATTTGGAACGAGATTATCTTCGCAACCAGATATTAAAAGAAGGGAAACGCATCGGTGATCGAAAATTTAATGAGATACGTCCCATCAGTACAGAAGTGGGCGTACTTGCACGCCCACATGGCTCAGCGCTTTTCACTCGTGGAGAAACCCAGGTTCTGGGTGTATTGACATTAGGTTCCAGCGCGGATGAACAACGCGTTGAAACATTAAGCGGTGATGAATTCAGACCATTTATGCTGCATTATAATTTTCCGCCTTATTCAGTCGGAGAGGTCAAACGTTTAGGAGCGCCCAGTCGTCGGGATATTGGTCATGGTGGATTATCTACCCGTGCAGTCAATAAAGTCATCCCACCAAAAGAAAAATTTGATTATACTGTTCGGATTGTGTCTGAGGTTTTAGAATCAAATGGTTCATCCTCAATGGGAACTGTTTGTGCAGCCAGCCTGGCACTGATGGATGGCGGTGTTCCCATTACAGATGCTGTTTCCGGTATTGCCATGGGGTTGATTAAAGAAGGTGACCAGGTTGTTATTCTCTCTGATATTCTGGGCGATGAAGACCACATGGGGGATATGGATTTTAAAGTGGCAGGAACAAAAGATGGAATCACTGCTGTTCAAATGGATATCAAAATACATGGTATTTCCAAAGATATCCTGGAAAACGCATTGGAACAGGCCAGAGAAGGCCGTTTGTTCATATTAAATAAAATGATGCAAACCATCAATACTTCCCGATCAGAACTCTCTCCCTATGCGCCCTGCGTTTTGAGTCTTAACATCAAACCAGATAAGATTCGTGATGTTATTGGTCCTGGTGGAAAAATCATTCGTTCTATTCAAAGCGAGACCAATAGTAAGGTTGATATTGATGATTCTGGTACAGTTCGCGTTTCTGCATTGAGTGAAGAGGAAGCAAATATTGCCCTGAATCGAATAAAAGAAATCGTTGCAGATCCTGAAGTTGGCGTAATTTATGATGGTGAAGTTGTTCGTATTACAGATTTCGGGGCTTTTGTCAGAATTCTACCGGGGACTGAAGGTCTTGTGCATATCTCTCAGCTTGAAAATCGTCGCGTGGCCAGAGTACGCGATGTGGTTAAGGAAGGCGACATTATTTCGGTTAAAGTCATCGAAATTGGTCGAGATGGCAAAATTCGTTTAAGTAAAAAAGCGGCAGCATACGATGACGAATCAGTTGGTTCACAAAAGTACACTCGAAAACGGGATTCGGGTCGTTACTAAAAAACTCCCCTATGCGCAGACCATTTCCATGGGGGTATGGATAAATGTGGGCGCCCGAGATGAATTACCCGAACAACATGGGCTCTCACACTTTATCGAACATATGATTTTTAAAGGGACTTCCACACGCAATGCATACCAGATTGCTAAAGAGCTGGATGCCATTGGGGGGCAGGCCAATGCCATGACAGCATTGGAATATACCTGTTTTTATGCCAGATGCTATCATACCCATTTAGACAAAGTCATTGATTTATTTAGTGACATGCTTTTATCCTCAGCATTTGATCCAGATGAAATTTCGCGTGAAAAACAGGTTATTTTTCAGGAATTAAATATGTTCGAAGACGACCCTGAAGACTATATCAATTTCCTGTCAGGTCAGTCATATTGGGGACAGCATCCTGTCAGTCGTTCCATACTGGGGACGCAGAAATTGGTGAAATCCTTTGATACCAACATAATTCAATCTTATTTTAATCATCAATACAGCCCGCAAAAGATTATCATTGCGCTGGCAGGAAATGTCGCGCATGATGCGGTTGTGGTTCGATTAGAAAATATTTTTGCAAATTTCAGTGCGCCGGAATATCCTTTGAACCGGACGCCACCCAAACCTCAACCTCAAAAAATTATACAATATCGCGATCTGGAACAGGTACATATCTGTCTGGCGGGTAAAGGGTTTCATCTAAACGCCCCTCAAAAATATGTATTTAGCCTACTTAACATCATTTTAGGCGGAAATATGAGTTCAGTTCTGTTTCAGGAAATAAGAGAAACGCATGGTCTGGCTTATCAGGTGTTCTCTTCGCCAATCATGTTGACAGACAATGGTATGCAATCGATTTATATGGGCGTTGATCCATCAAAAGTAAATGATGCACTGAATGTGGTTCATGAAACCCTGGATCGGCTGATTCATCATCCAGTGTCTGAATCAAGGCTGTCAGAAGCAAAAGAATATGCAAAATCGACCATTCAATTATCAGAGGAAAGTGTCAATAATCAGATGGTTCGGCTGGGACAGTCTGAATTGATTTATAATCGGTATATTCACCTTGAAGAAATTATTGACAATATTGAAAAGGTAACGCCTGCTGATATCCAGGATCTTGCCCGAGAGGTTCTGGATATGGATCAGATGGCTGTTGCCTTGCTGGGACCGATAAAGGACTAATCTAAGTATGAAAAAGAAAGATCCCTGGGAAAAAGAAATAACACCTTTGATTGAAGTCATGGATCAGGCTTACAGACGTCTTGATTCACAGGGTGACAAAATCAACAAAAAGTCACTAACCGCCTTTTTTATCGATAATCCCAAATTTAAACGCATATGGAATCAGATTGCCCGACAAAAACAGTTTGATCGCCTGGAAAATAATATCCAACAATTGGAGGAAAAACAAAAAGAATTAACGCAGGATAATGAAACCCTTACCAGTAAAAATAATTATTTAGAAAAACAGGTCTCATCGTTAAGAAACCTGGACTTTGAACTGACCGAATTCTTAAAACGTGGCATGGCTGTTTTAATCAGTATGCTTCGCACACCAGACAATAAGGCTTATTTTGAAACCCTGGACCAACTCCGCGCATTACTGACACCGGCTGAAGATATTAAAGAAATGGATCGCCTGTTGGGAAAACTTCAAAAAATTGCATTATGGGAGGAAGAACGTTTTTCAGCAGGGGGGGTTGTTTCCAGAAAAGAAGAATACCTGCGCATGCAAAAAGCCTATAATGAGCTTCAACAACAGGTCGAAAAACTCACATCACAACGAAACAAATTTGAAAAACATCTGGCCAAACAGGAAGATGATTCCCTTAAACGAGAGCAATTTTTTATAAGAATTATTAATTTGTTTATGAATTTATTACGAACATCTGAAAATCGAGTGTTTCATGGCCTTTTCGATCGATTGAAAAAACTAATGAATGAGCATGCCAGTATTGAGCGCATGAACAAAGTAATTACAACAATTCAAAATGTATCTCTTCAAGAGGATGCACCGGTTGTTACTGGTGCGGAAAATTTAAAGACAGATAGTACACAGCATCAAAATCTTTTTGATGCGTTTAAGGAAGTCCTTTTATTCGCTCTGGCGGAATTTCAAATGGTGTTTGTTGAACCTGAAGACCAGAAGGTTGCCGATTTAACACAAGATATTCGCCAGGCTATGTTTTCGCCCAATTTCTTTATTCTGGTCCAATCCTATCTAGATTTGTTCAAACAGTACGCTAGCTTTGTCAATGAAAAAGCACAAACATCATCGCCTGAAAATGCGCAGGCGGTTTCCGATGAAAACACTGAAACCATTCAGCCTGACACTCGGAACCCGGCCAATTTCGTTCGAATGGCTGAACAAATGATGCTTGATGCCCGGAAACAGGAGGTGCTTATGCCTGAAACTCAGGAATCCGGTAAAGTGGCCCGGTTATGGAATAATCTGAAGAAAAAAATGGGGATGGCAGATTCGGAGAAAGCAAGCTTGCAGGCCCCAGTGCCACAATTTATCAATTTGCCAGAGGCATCAGGTAATGCCGCTGTCATGCAGGAAGATATTGAAAAGATAAAAAAAGATATCGCACAACTGCAAACGCTCACCCGATTTCTGGAATCTGAACTACTTGTTGATTCCCAAACCGGCATTTTTAACCGACGTGCATTTGAGCGCCGACTGAATGAAGAAATGCAGCGGTTTAAAAACAATAAACAAGCCTTTTCTGTCATATTATTTGATATTGATCAATTCCGAACAATTACCCATAATTTTGGATACACCGCAGCAAATGCCTGTCTGGCCCAAATTGGTAGAAAAATCAAAACCAGTCTTAGAAACAAGGATTATATTGCGCGTTATGGCAATGATGAATTTATTATATTACTGCCTGAAACTGAAGACAAGGAAGCCTGTGAGGCCTGTACTTATTTAATGGAGCTGGTACGAAAAGTAAAAATTTCGCATAAAAATAAAATTATCCCAATTAACATCAGTATCGCTGTAACCCAATCGCATCTTTCAGACAAACAAATAAGTAATTTAAATGATCGCTTACACAAAGCCATGTTTGAGGCTAAAAAAGGACCGGGCCGGATCATATGTGGAAAACCTTCTGGCTTGACTGAAATTACAGGTAAAATGAAATCAGTCAGGCGTAAAAAGCAATGAGTTGCGATCAAAAAGTCATGAAGAATCAGAAGCGGCGCTAAGGAAGGCGATTGAATTGATTCCTGATTTAAGTAAGCGATCATAAGTTTTCGGGTAGATAAACGTATCGTCTTCCGGGCTATGTTCGACCACCTGGTATTGAAAAATTTCGGTTCCGACCGCCTGGGGTAGAAAATCATCTCCGCATTTTTATCTGTGGGAGGATTTACTGTTCAAGCAAAAAAAATGTGCAGGGAAAAATTTATTGGCGTGACTGAAATAATTAACTTTTGAGGAAAATAGTAAATGAGAGCAGTTATCATATTGGGACATGGCAGCCGTGTTCCTGATGCCGCAAAAGATATGGACAATGTCGCCGGAATTTTGAAAGAAAAATATCATCTGGATATGGTTGAAACCTGTCAAATGTCAAGATTAGGGCCTCATTATGGAGAAATTCTTGAAAAATGTATACAGAATGGTGCAAAAGAAGTAATGGTTATACCATGTTTTTTAAATAAAGGCATGCATATCATTCTTGATATTCCTGAAATGATGCAGCATGAAGCCAGTAAATATCCTGACGTAAAAATGATTTATGGAAATTATCTGGGTTTTGATCCATCATATGCTGATATTTTATACAAACGTATTTGTGAGTCAGAAAATTTTCCTGATGTCAGAACGTTGAAACTGGAATCAATTGAAAAATTTCCCGTTCCATCTGTCAATGATTGAACTGAGCAATCAAAACAAATGAGTGAACCCGAAAGAATTCTTTGAAAATAACTTCCCCATTATTGATATTGTTCGTTTTAAGGTAAATATACTGTAGAGACGTAGCATGCTACGTCTCTACAGGACTTTTTTTGGGACGATCAAGAAAAATGAGCATGTTATTTCCCGAGCATTCCTTAGGAATGCTCGAAAAATAAATTCCCCTTTTATCTTTATTTAACATAATCCTTTGGCACGTAGAGACGTAGCATGCTACGTCTCTACAGAACAAAAACCCCGATGAACATTTTTTCAAATGGGGAACTTATTTTCACCCTTCCTTGATAATCGACTTACCGCTGATTGGCACACATCTCAAGTGTCAGCTCTTGAGACATTTATATAAAATCAACGTTTGTTTCATATGCCATTTTTTCACCTTTCCTTGATAATCGACTTACCGCTGATTGGCACACACCAATTTTTTCAGAAAGTTCAATGGTGGTCA
>Ga0272440_1001477_pt1 | contig 19128 bp, 9 predicted proteins | sample SSMMMBAug17_FD_192440 | JGI IMG/M metagenome (GOLD analysis project Ga0272440, IMG submission 192440) | Marine sediment archaeal communities from Little Sippewissett salt marsh, Falmouth, MA, United States - SSM-MMB-Aug17 | ecosystem: Environmental > Aquatic > Marine > Wetlands > Sediment ...
TTATCCAGAGACTATTGTCCTGTCCCGTAATTCTTTACCTTCAAAACCTACATTTTGAAATGACCGGTTTTTCAGTGATAGTTAATCCACTTATTGTAGATAGATATATGTTTATCAATAGTTTAATCCAAATAAGTGGATTATTTAGAACCCATTATTTAGGTCCTTTTAAAATCAATGTTTTTATGGAAAGAAATTAAGGGACAGGACACTATTTCGGAATATTATATTCTGGAAGGTAAAAAAGAAGGTAAAAAAGAGGGTAAAATGGAAGCAACACTTTCATTAATAGATGGTCTTATAAAAAATAATGTTGCTGACTGGCCATCTATTGCAAGTGCAACCGGCGTAAATCAGCAGCAATATTTTGAGATGCAGAAGGAATATCAACAATTGGAAGCTGCAAGACTTTAGATTGTTGCTTCTTTAAGTAAGCGGTCATAAATTTTTGGGTATATCGTAGTAATCAAAACCAAACCGATATCCGAAACCAATGTAGGGGCGAGCCTTATGTTCGCCCTCCGGACAAAAACCTTTATCAAACCTATGTTCGAGAATGAATTAGAAACGTTTGCCTTCGGTCATAGGTTCGCAAACGATTGTTGTCAGGAGGGCGAACACAAGGTTCGCCCCTACATTGGTGTAAGTGTTGAATTTGCTCAAGAAGGCTTTTCAAAAATACCCAAACGTGTTTGAAAAAAATTTGTACGGCCAATATATTAAAAATTAAAAGGTATAAAAAAGGAAAAATTCATGAAAAAAAACTTTGTATTACTAGTATTAACCATTTTGATTATGCAAATTCCCACTATCAGTTACTCATCAAACATACCGAGAGGAAGTGCAAGCATTTTTCTTGTAGACAATATTTTTGATATTGCTATCCACCCTCATGGGAAAACAGCTTATATTTCTTGCCCAAATAGAGGTTTAATTGCTTATGTCGATATCTCGACGCAATACCCAGTTTTTAATCCAGAAGATATCCTGGTTTTACCCTATCCATCTACGTCAAAACCAACAAGATTGGCTTTCAATACAGCAAATAACGATCTATTCATTCTAGATGAAAATAAACATCGTTTATGTATCTATGATACAGATAATCCAAATATATCAGGCTCAAATACCATTGACATTGATAATGGATATTCTTTATTTGTTGGTCAATACCCAAAAGAAATAATTGTCTCAGCTGACAATCAAAAAATCTATATTTGTTCAGAATTCTATCAGCCTGATTCAGAAACTGATCAGCCTGAATATAAAACACCAGTTGTTGTCGTTATTGATTTAAAATGGAAGTGGGTCGAGAATATCATTCCGCTTCCACAAGCTGAAATGCCTAACGCGATGGCAATTTCCAATCAAAAACTTTATGTTGGATGCTGGGATACAGGCGCTGTTTTTGTCATAGATCTGCAAGACAATTCCCCAGAACAATACAACATTGTTCAAACGCTTGAGGTTTGTCCATTTATCTATGATATGATCGTTAAACCTGATGAATCTTTAATTTATATTTCAGTAGATTCGAATAATAAGAATTTATATGCATTAGATACATCAGATTTGTCTTTAATAGAAATTCCAGTACAGTATCCAGAGGGATCTACTTATAATCAAAGAGAAATGATACTGGTTAATGAGATTTTGTACGTTGTATCATTCAGTATAACATCCAGTATTGTTTCCATCATTGATACAGAAACCAACAAACAACTAATGCAAGAAGATGTTTTTTATTCTGGAGGTGATGGCGCAGAAAATATTGCAATTTCAAAAGACTTAAAAGATTTGTATATTGTCCATTCACGAAGTGGCAGGATTGAAAAGAAAGACATTTCTGCTCCCTGGAGAAGACTTCAAGTAGATATTACAGGAGAAGGTCAGGGGGCAATAAAAAGTTTTCCTTCAGGTATCGATTGCCATTCTCTTTGCCAGAATGCTTTAGAATGTGACTGTGTTGAAAAATATAATAAAGACAAGAACGTCCGATTGTCAGCATCCTGGAGTAATGACCATACATTTTTCAAAGGCTGGACAGGAGGTAATTGTAGTGGTACTCGCGGTGACTGCTATGTTACAGTTGATGACAATATATCGATTGCAGCGCATTTTGAAAGTATCGATGGTGCCATGAATCATTGTGATTTTACCCCCTTTCCAAATAAACCCATTGATAGCTATGGTGAGTATTCCTATCGTTTGTTTTCTCAAAATAAGTTCGATGACCTAACCCCAATCGGACATATTGTCATTCATCCGACTCAAAATACAACCCCATATTCAGGTTATATAGAAGTTTATATTGATGATAGCCCCATCCAGCTTTTCACAAATGCAGATTTATCAGCAAGCACTGCTTATCGTTTTGAATATTCCAAGGGAACCCATGACATGAACCTCTGGTTTAATGCCAGTTTCTCAGTGGAAAAAAAGATTGTTTTGCGACAATGGGAAAATAATAGCGAACGTCCAGAAATTGAATGGCGAATGGTTCTGGATTGTTCGTCTTGTGAAAATGAACTCAATGTCACGCCCATATTGTTAAATACAAAACGCAAAAAAAATTTAGAAAAAGGAAGCAATGCATCAATTGTCGTGGAAACCCCATACAATGGTGGAATACAATCCATCAATGTTTCCGGGCCGGGTAGATGTGCCTGGGAAGCAACAATTAACACACACTGGATTCAATTGCTTGATGGTACTGATGGATTTGGTTCTGGCACATTGGTCTATAAGGTCAGCCCTAACAATGAATATAAAGAACGAACAGGCACCATTATTTTTTCTTATCATGATCAGCCTTTTTCTACGATTCCCATTATTCAAAAAGATAAAGTTTTAGATCATCTAACGATACAGCTACCGGATAATATTGTTGTTGAGGATGAAATTTCAATCATACCTGAGGGGTCAAGCATTCCCTTGAATGTAATTGCTTCATGGAACAGTGGACTGACTGAAATTGTTTTGGCGGATCGATGGTCTGTAAACTTACCGCAACGCCTTGAAATAAAAAGTGGCGCTGTGAATGTCGGCTATGTTAATTCCGATACGCAAGCCCGCCTGACAGCATATTATACTTACAATAAAAGATCGAGAAGAGCCATAAAGTCGGTTATGATCAAAGATATGTCTCAGCTGGTCGCACTGGATATTGAGGCGGATAATTTTATGATTGAAGGTGACCAAATATCTGTGAAAGCACTGGCATCCTGGTCGAATGAAGATAACCTTCAAGATGTTACCAGTCAATGCATTTGGTCCGCTGAACCATCGGTGAATGGATTCATTGACACAAATGGTTTATTGACAGCCTTTTATGTCAATGATGATCAGGAAATTCAGATTTCAGCTTGTCTGACATATGCTGGAAAAGAGTTATGCGGAAGCAAATCGGTTGAAATCATTTTCAGATCCAAACTGCATGGAATTAATATCTCGGGCTGTAGATCCATCAATGAAGGTGACAGTTGTGTATATGAAGCAAGAACCCTTGCGTCTAATGTGGATATCTCAACTTCGTGTCTATGGCATATCTACCCACCTCACCTTGCTGGCATTGATTCAAGCGGTCTCTTAAATGCGTTGTGGATTAATAACAACTCTATGCTTACACTCATCGCAACATGCAATGAGAATCAACAGAAATATGGTGCAACCAAAAATATCACCATTCTCAATAATGCAACTTTTTGGATTGACGCAGGTGATCAATATACATTGAACGAAGGAGAATCCTTGAAATTAAGATGTTTGCTCAATGGAAATGATGTCAGCCAGTCATGCGAATGGAAGTTAGATGATATTTCAATTGCTCAAATCGATAGCAATGGACGGGTGACAGCAAATATGCAAGATCAAAATCAGACAGTGACCATTAGCGCATCCATTTTAAAGGATGGTATTCTCATGAATGACAAAAAAATCATTACCATTATTGATACCACTGCTTTAAAAGGACTTTATATATCAGGGCTCACTGAGATCATGGAAAATAAATTTTGCAATTTTAAAGCATTTGCGAGTTGGTCCAATGCGCCTGATACAGAAATTACGCATCAGGCGCAATGGTCAGTGGATAAACAATCATATGCCAGTATTACCGATTATGGCAGATTTCAAGCTCAAGCAGTGACATCTGATCAAAGCGTTCTTGTATTGGCATCATATCTATGGAATAACAATTTAATACAGGCAAGTAACAGCATCTTGATAAAAGAGGCACGAGATTATTTTATCAGGAAAGGGACAGTGACCTACGATGGCCCTCAAACAGGAATGCTCATAGTTCAGGCTTTTGATCATTCAGACCTGGCATTTAACAATCCAATGGCATACCCTTTTCAAAAATACTGGAACAATAACACGCAAACAATCAGTTTTGAATTGATACTACCATCAGGCGATGATTATCGTATTCGTGCTTTTATTGCACACATCGATGAAAAGGGGAAATTTAATAATTCTCCAGATGATTGTGAAGCTCAGGGGATGTATCAGGGCAGCACGGATGATCAATGCGATATTTATCTTGCATCACCAGTGTATTGCCCGGGTTTTGCGCTGGATATGAACATCCAGACACGCGATTATGCAGACACACTCTCCCACCAGTCTGTAGAATCAGTAACAACAATCAATACAATCAATAATCAGCTTATCGTTGGTCTCGTCGCCCTGGGTGTAAAAGATCTGGATACTTATTCAGCAAACATTCATTATGATCCCAAGAAAATAAAATTTATTGGTGCGACAGAAGTTTTAAACACAGGTCATGAAACCATCGACAGTTTTTTATCGCAAAATAATGGTAAAACCATTGGATTCTCAGAATCTGCCAGTGGTACAGATATCACACTATCATCATCACTAACAGGCTCCAATTATAGGGAAGCACCTGATGGGTCAGGTATATTGGCATTTATAACTTTTGAATTGCTGGACAACACAATGGCTACCTTGTTGGAAATCACTCAGGCAAATATTATCGACAGCCAGGGAGAAAACAAAACTGTTCTCAATTTAAGAGATGGCAAAGTATCAACTTCTGCTATTCCATGTGAGCAACAAGCATGGGATTTTAATCAAGACGGCATTGTCAATTATGAAGATTTGAATCTTTTTGGAGATTGCTGGATGAAAACCGAAACAGATGATTTATGGAACCCAGACTATAATCTTAATCAAACACCGGACATTGCCCTAAACAAACAAATTATTAATTTTAAAGATTTAATATCATTCATGGTTCATTGGCTTGAAACGACTTCGTGTCAACGCCAAAGTTTGAAGAAGTAATATGCCCCCCAGATTTATTTATTGACTTTGTCTGTAATTAAGGAATGCTCTTAAAATAAGTTTTCCATTTTGGCTGGAGTCCCAAATCTTTAGATTTGGGAGGCAAAGCCTGTGACGACTAAATCTAAAGATTTGGGACTCCAATAAGTGGGGAAGGAACTTATTTTTCGAGCATTCCTAAGAAGCACCATCAATGTTAATTTTTTCTTGACTTACATGTTTTCATCATATATTTGTTTGTCTAATATTTATTCTTGTAACTTTTTATGATTTTTTAATAGACAACAAAACAATAATCAGAGAGGGAAGATATGACTAATAATGTTTCATATATTATTAAAGTATTTACAAAAAACTTTTGTTTTCTCTTACGCAGTTTACTGATCTGTTGCCTTTTTTCACTCAATCTTTATGCAGAGGTTTTGAACAACAACAATGAACAGACAGATTTATGCACATATACACCTTTTCCAGAGATACAAGATTGGTATGGTGAATTCTCATATCGAATATTGACTTCCTATATTAATGATTCTGATGTTGCCATTGGACACTTACTTATCCATCCAAGCCAAAATAAATTTTTAAAAGGAGGAACATTTAAGGTTTTAATTGATAGCTTACCAGTTGAAATATTTCAACATCCTACATTATCTGATCAGGGCCGTTACGTCATTCCCTATTCAACTGGAGATGGCGATATCAACATCAGGTTTAAGACCACATTTGTCAATACTGATGCTGAGATTAAACTACTACATCAAACAGAAGATTCAGATACACCCTTTGAAATCATTTTTACAATCGTTTCATATTGTCCGCCTTGTGAAGATGCCTTTTCAATAACCCCGCTCCTTTGGGCAGAATCAAAAAAAAGATCAATTCGTAGTGTCAGGCCAACAAACACAGGTGTTGTTATTGAAATCCCATCACAGGGGGCATTTGATGGTGCTGTTAACAGTGGCCCACGACAAATTAAAGTGAAAGGTCCAAAGCGATGTGGTCAGTGGTTGGTTGAATCTTTTGCAAGTTGGATAAACATTACCCATCCAACTATAGGTCAAGATGGAAAAGTATATGGCTTTGGTGATGATGTTGTTGAATATACTGTTTTGAAAAATGATGATGAAAAAGAACGATCCAGTGTGATTACTTTTAAAACTCAAGCTGACAAACTCATTGCCAGCTTCCCTGTTGTTCAGAAAGATAGAAGACTTTCAAAAATTTGGATTAATGAACTTGATCCGGAAAGCCCACTTTTCAATGAAGCAAAATATTATACTCAAATAAATGAAAACAATTCTGTTCAATTGACACTCGCTGCGAAATGGGCAGATGAAAGTGTGACAACGATAAATGCCGTTGATAAGAACATTGTGTGGAATATTGATTCATTGCAGTATGCTGAAATTTATCCATCAGGCGTTCTAAAAGCCAACTATATTAGAGGAGAACCAAAGGATATTATGGTTTTTGCCTCATATGCGTATCAATCCGGTCTAATGCTTTCCACAAGAAGAACGCAAAATGCATTACAGATTATTGATAATTCCCAGGTGCAATATATAGAAATAAATGGCCCTGAAGCTATTGATGAAGGAGATACTGGTGATTACAAAGTTATTGCATCCTTATCTAATGAAAATGATACCAATATTACCTCTGAAATCTCATGGTCTGTATCGCCGCCACAATATGCCAGTGTCGCTGCTGTCAAACGAAAATATAATATCAACAATGAGTTGGAGTATGTTGCTGAATTAAAAACAAATAATGTTGTGGAGAATACAACCATAAAACTGACAGCCAGTTATTCAAACAAGGGAATAATAATAAATGAAACAACAGATATCACTATACAGGATAATACTGTGCTGGAACGTATAATTATCAATGGTGCGGGTAACATCACCAATGATGAATCATTCTCATATATTGTCAGAGCATATTGGTCAAATGAACCTTCAAGCATCCTCTCAAAGGATGTGATGTGGTTACTGGATTTAAGTGACTATCAATATGCCAGTATTTCTTCAAATGGTGTTTTATCTCCAAAAATGGATATGATTGGCAATACCACAAAAACCATTAATGTTTCGGCAATGTATGATTATGATGGTGAAACTTTAAATCAAAATTCGAAAAAAGCATTTAAGTCAGTCAGTTTGAATGGTTCTACCAATTGGGAATTGTCCATTTCATTACCTTACACATCATTAACAGAAGGCGAAACGATTCAGCTTGAAGCCAATATCAGAGTTGATAATGGATTCCCGCAGGATATTACGAAAGATGCAACATGGTCTATCGAGCCAGAGGAATCAGAAATTGCAAGTATTTTCAAAGGCAATTTATCTATTGGTAACATCCAAACAAGTTCAGAAGCTTTTTTTGTAAAAGCCTGTTATACATATTCAGACAAAATGCAATGTGATATAAAAAAAATAACTGTTTATGATACTACCGAACTGACGAAATTGTCTATCAGTGGGGAAACCGAAATAGTTGAAGGTAATATTGGAACGTACAAAGCGACAACATCGTGGACGAATATTCCTGATCAAGACGCTACAAATAAGGTTCATTGGTCAGTTCATCCATCTGACAATGCAACAATTACCAGTCAGGGAAGAATCCTTGCGTTACCGGTTGATCAAAATACAGATATACAACTAACAGCAAGCTACTCATATAATAGTAATCGTGTCTCAGACACAAAAACCATAACTATTGTTCCTGGCATCAAATATCTTGAAATTGCCGGTGAACAGTCAATGGTTAATGACAATGAAACCGCTCAATATCAGGCCATTGTTTATTGGAAAGATGGCGGTTCTGCAAATGTTACAAACCAATGTGAGTGGGCAGTTGATGGACCTGCAGATATTGGCAAAGTCGATAATGGCAATCCAGGGCAACTCATGCCCCATGATATTGATGGCGATCAGATCGTTAAAATATCTGCAACTTATTCTTTTGGTGAAGACAATCTGTTATCCAAAAAGAATCATCGACAGGTCATTGTAAAAGATGCTTTTCCAAGAATGCTCACAATTGATGGCCAGGTCTTTTCCAATGGTCTTCAAACCGGCGTATTAATGATTGATACTTATGCGGTGTCAGATACCGCATATTCAGATTCCCTTGCGCATTTTGAGACAGACTGGCCGATCCACACAGAAACAAAAGCATACCAGCTATCAATCCCTGCATCAAAAACATGTAATCTGATTGCTTATATTGACATGAATTTCAATAATCAGTTGGATGAATGTGAATCCTGGAGCGTATATGAAAATGCGAAACCTGAAGAATTATCCCAATCAGTAATTCTAACATTACAAAACAATTCGCTTTGCTCAACAGCAGGGGTTGCTTTGGATTTATCACTGGCAACACAAGAATACATAGATTCTTTTTCTTATCAAGATATCGAAACGCATGCTGTTCGATCTGCTGAACAGGAACTTTCTGTGGGAATTGTTGCGATCAATACACTAAACCTGGATACCTTCCAGGTTGAACTTCAGTACGATCCTTTGTTAATTAAGTACATTAAAGGTTCAGAAACAGAGGGTGGTTTTCTTGAACAAAACTATGGCAATACGATTGGATTTAGTGTCGTTGAAAAACAAGCCGGGGTTCTAAACATTGCAGCATCCCTGGTCGGCTCTGATCAAAATCAAGCTCCTGATGGCTCAGGTCTTTTAGCAACGATGACATTCAAAATTTTATCAACTGCCTCAGGAAGTAACATAAAAAATGTTATGATTTATCTGTCCAATGTTTATTATATCAATAGTCAGGGAGAAACCGAAAAAATTGTCAATTTGTCACATGCGTCAATTGATATTAAACAAAAACCGTGTGAACAGTATCCATGGGATTTTAACAAAGATGGTATAGTTGATTTTAGAGATTTAAATCCATTTGGTGATCATTGGTTATTCACTGAAGATGATCCAAAATGGGATGAACAATATAATCTAAATTCAGCTCCTGATATTGATTCTAATAAGCAGATCATTAACTATAAGGATTTAATAGCACTTTCAATTCATTGGTTAGAAACAACATCTTGCAATGAAAATTAAGTCTAAATAAATGCCTTAAAGGAGGTGATTGCTCTTAGGTATGCTCGAAAAATAAGTTTCCCATTTTATTGGAGTCCCAAATCATTAGATTTGGGAGGCAAAGCGTCTGGCTCCCAAATCTAATGATTTGGGACTCTAGCCATAATGGGGTACTTATTTATAAGAGCATTCCTTAACAACTCGATAATCATCAGCCTGGTTATGCCATTTTATTATAACAAGGGCTAAGTTTATTTTTTATTGAAAACGAATTTTTGAACAAGGAGAACAATACATGCATTTATGCAAAAAACTTTTCATTTTTATCATTTCACTGATTATTGCTTCAAATGTTTGGGCGGGCTCAAATGAGCAGGCTGGCTGCTCAATTGATATGGATGTAACAACACATCTTTATACAGATGCCATTTCCCCAAAAGATATTGAAGTCAGCACTAGCGCTGAAAAAGATAATATTATTGACGTTGGTATTGTAGGAAACAACATCAATAACTTATATGGTTATGAGATCAGAGTTAAATTTGATCCCGAAAAATTACAATTTATTCGAGCGGTTGAAGAAGAAGCGTCCACAGGCCTGGTAAATATCTTAAAAAAACACCAGGATGCTGAAACAACCTGGATGCCTGCAACACTTATTGAAGACAATACCTTATCAATTTCAAATGCTTTAAAGGGAAGTCCTGATGAGGGAATCGCACCAGATGGTTCAGGGATTCTTGCAATCATTACATTTAAAGTCCTGGATACTGCCCCGGAAAATGTAATTCGTATTTCCAATGCCCAGTATGTTGATATTCAGGGAGCAGCAGATAACCAACAGGCTGACGCAATTACAAATCTTTCGGATGGAATCATTAATCCTGTGGGGGATATTGATGGCAATGGTATACGTGAATTGCTTGATGTTATTCAAATGTTAAAAATAATGTCAGATATGCATCAGGGGATTATTAAGTTGTCATCAGGTGACATAGTATTCAGTGATAAGCATACAATTGATATGCAAGATGTCATCTGTTTAATGAATCTTATAGCCAGCCATTAATTTAAGCGAATTATTGGCATAAAAAATAAGGAGTAATAAAAATGCGTATGAAACAATTAAAAATATTGTTTATCTCTACTGTATTAATTACAGTATATTGCATGATCGCAGCAGCTCATCAAATACAGCTGACTGGAACAATCAGAGACTTTAAATCTTCACACCCAGATTTTGAAAGTAATATTTGTGGACATATTGAAGGCTTAGTTTCAAATGAGTTAGGCCCCGAAAAAAAGCCAGAAATGAGTAGTAGCGGAAGTAAATGTATTGCAAATCCAATAAGTTTTAATCAGTGGTATAGAGATACAACGAATAGCCTTGCAACTTCCTACACAATAACACTTGATAATGGGAAAGCTGATGTTGAAAAGGGTAGTATTTATACCTATGAAAATTCAAGTTTTTTTCCCATTGATGATGAATTGTTTGGAAATGAAGAAAATAGCCATAATTATCATTTCACATACGAAGTTCATACATCATTTGTTTATGAAGGTGGTGAAACCTTCTCCTTTACAGGTGATGATGACTTATGGGTTTATATTGACAATAAGTTAGCTGTAGATGTTGGTGGAATTCATGGTGCAATTACACGAACCGTTGAGCTGGATAGATTGGAATTAAAAAATGGACAGGCATATGACTTGGATATCTTTTTTGCTGAGCGACATACATCCGCATCCAACTTTAATATTCAGACCAGCATTAAAATGCAGCAGGGTTGTTTAAAATCTATTGTTGCTGAAGCTGATGTCGGTGGACGTATATCACCTGAGGGAACGACAAGAGTTCCATGTGAATCAGACGCATCATTTAAGATCATTCCTTATCCTGGCTTTCATATCAAAACTGTATGGGTTGATGGTTCACAGGTGAATTTAACAGAAGAACAATCATTAACAGAAAATAATTCATATGAGTTTACAAATGTCACTTCTGATCATACCATTACTGCTGAGTTTGAACGTGATCTTTGTGAAATCAGGGGAACTGTCAACTATGACGGGGACTGGACTGGAAAACTAATGATTCAGTCAGAAGACAAAGATCTCAATGTACCCATTGATGATTGGGCAGAAGATATTCGGCATATGAACTTTGTTTTGCCAGAACTTCATGCAAACACATACACCCTGACTGTATTTATTGATGTAAATGAAAATGGTTCATTGGATACTTGTGAACCTTTTAATACATTTCACTCATCATGTCCCCATAAAGAAAATAATATCATCACACTCCGGGAAACTTGTAGAAACCCAGAAGTCTGCACCTATACTCCCATAAAACCGGAAAAAAATCTGTACGAAAAATTTTCATATCGTTTATTTATTTCTGAAACCACAAATTTTAGAGAACAAACAGGCTTTATTCAGATTCATCCAACGAATAATATTTTTACAGAACTGGGTGCTTTTCAATTAAAAATCAACGATGAATATGTATATATTTATGAAGATGAAAATCTGGAAAGTGGAGATGCCTATGAAATTGAATATTTTGCAAACCACGACGATGATATACGTATCTGGTTTCGACTGGACCTTTTTGAACCAGACAATGAAGTCAAGCTCATTCATTCTGATAACGAATCTAACCTCGAAGTGTCCTGGACAGTTTTTGCCTACTGTCCGCCTTGTTCCAAGATAATTGAAATAACCCCTGAAATTTGGCCTTATTCAACACAAGCAAGAAGATCTAAACGTCCAACGAATAAAGGTAACTATATCGAAGTTCCTGCAGAAGGTTCTGATAATGATAAAATTGGCGGCATAAAAGTAACCTGCCCTGAAAGATGTGGCAGTTGGCAGGTCAGCACTTTAAACAGCTGGATTACAATCCTAACGCCTGAGATTGATGAATCTGGTATTGGAACTGGAAGCGGTACACGGCATGTTACATTTTCTGTTGAGAGAAATACGACGCATCGGGATCGAACGGGTGTGATCACCTTTACCTCAGAAGATGGATTGATCATTACAGAAATACCGGTCTATCAAAAAGATAAATTCATTGAAGCCATATGGATCAATGAATTACATGAAGATAGTCCATTGGCATCTGAAGAAAAGTCTATTACATCTGTCGATGAAAATACTGAAACCAAATTCACACTAGCGGTTCAATGGGATGATGGACAGGTGACCAAAATAGATAGTGTTCATGATGATTTAGTTTGGTGGGTAAACTCTCCCGAGTATGCCAACATCAATCCATCAGGAATATTAAAAACCAATACAATAGATGGACAATCTCAAGAAGTTCGCATTCAGGCATGTTATTCTTATGGTGCCCATCAGGATCGACGAAAAACACCCTGCAAAACGGGAATTGTCATAGTAAAAGAAATCTCAACGATTGAATCTGTTCGTCTTGTTGGTGATCGTTACATTGATGAAGGAAAAAGTAAAGATTATAGAGTAATAGCGACAATGGATATTGAAGGAGATGTTAATGTCACTGACCCTGCAATAGTTGATATTCAAATTGAACCGGCCTATGCTGCACAAGTAATCTTTACAGAAACAACAGATAACGTGGGAAGACCCGATCCAATAGCAACGATAAAAACAAATACAGTTCCTAGAGATACTGACATTGAAGTCTTTATTACTTTTAGACATAACGGAAATATATACACCAATGAAAATGATTTTAGTAAAACCATCATTGCCATTTTAGATAAAACCGAGCTAAGTCGCGTTTTGGTTTTAGGAAAAACAACCATTAAAAGTGATGACCCCCAAAACTATATCGCCAAAGCCTTGTGGTCCAATGAAGAACCAACAACGATTACCAATGAAGTTACATGGAGCCTTGACTATAACGATCGTGTCTACGCAAATATTAATGAAAGCGGATTGTTGACACCTGATCCAGATGCGATTGCACAAGACAATCAAACTGTAAATGTAAGAGCTATCTATACTTATAAAGGTACTCAGATCGAAGGTCATAAACCCGTATTAATTCAAGGTGAATCAATCTGGGAAATCAATGTTACAGGAAATACAAATGTTGATGAAAACTCCACTGAAGAATACAGTGCAAACCTGAAAGTTGATAATGGTTCTCCACAGGATGTTTCTGCCGATTGTACCTGGACCATTGTTGATTTGGACAGTGCTGAAATGGATAATGGCACATTAACTGTTAATGCTGTTGATGGAGATTCTATCGATGGTTTCATCAAAGCCTGTTATACTTATGAAGGAAAGGAAAAATGCAGTGAACTTCCTATTCATCTCCTTGATACAACAGAACTGACAGGTTTAATTATTGAGGGCAGTGCGACCATTATTGAGGATGAATCACAACAATACAGTGCCATTGCTTTATATTCAAATCAAGAAGATGAAGATGTCAGTTATGATGTATCATGGGCTGTGTCGCCTGCTGATAAAGCAAGCATTGACAGTTCTGGAATGTTGACCATCCAATCAGTGGAATCGCTTGATCAAGTTAATGTAAAAGCTGTTTTTTCATATAAAGATACGCAGCGGGAATATGTAAAATCTGTTTCTTTGATTCCAAAGTTGAAGGATTTGGTTATTGAAAAAGTGGTTCAGCCAGATATTCATGAAGTTGATGAAGATAAAACAACGGAATACCTGGCAAGGGCTTTTTGGAAAGATGGAACAAATAGAGTGGTTACCAATGAATGTGAATGGTTGGTAGATGGATCTGCATCTGTTGACGAAAATGGTTTGTTTACACCGCAAGATGTTGATGGAGACCAGACTGTTTCTATCTCTGCAACATTTACTTATGGAAAAGAATCAAAATCTGCCAACACAATGATCACAATTATTGACAACCATCCACGCATGATTATTATCAGCGGTACTGTCACGAGTACAGAAGATAGACAGGGGCGTTTATTTGTTGATGTTTTTTCAGTTTCAGATACAGCCTATATGAATCGTGAAGATCTGATGATGTTTGAATGGACAGCTGGAATGAAAGAAAAACAATTCAGCTTATCGGTTCCTGCAAATGATGCTTACAATGTTTCTGCATTTATTGACATTAATTTAAATGGCAAACTAGATGAATGTGAAGCGAAAGGTTATACTGGAGAAGTCACTGAAGAAAACGCAGAATGCATTGTCAATCTCACCATCCCGGATTCATGTCCTGTAGCCGGTGCTGCTATTGACTTACAATTGGAGACTTGTAATTATGATTATACTGCAGTAACCAATAAAGCCATTGAATCTACAGCCAAACCTGATGAAACTGGTGTCGTGATGGCACTTATTGTTGCTCAAAATGTTGAGGATCTGGATACCTATCAAATGGAAATTGAGTTTGATGCCGATAAACTCATGTTTGTTGAAGGGTACGAGGATCAATTTATTCCAACACCTTGTGGGGAAAACTTTCTGAAAAAGGAAGGTGGTACTGCTGTTGGATTTCAGGCTTATGAAAGAAAGCCAGGAATTGTCAATGTTGCCAGCTCGCTGGTCGGTGCAAGTAGTGAACAGTCTCCAGATGGATCAGGTGTTCTGGCTGTTTTGAAATTCAAATCACGAGATCGTAAACGTGATATCAATCCGGATAATATAATTCAATTAAAACTGTCCAATGTATTCTTTATCAACAGTGATGGCAAAAATGAACCCATAACACGTCTGAAAGATGGCTATATTCTGGGTTCAGGAGTTCAGTGCTTAAGTGCTGACTTTAACAAAGATGGTTTGGTGAATTTTATTGATCTAAACTTATTTGCTGATCACTGGATGATTTCAGAAGAAGATTCTGAAAATTGGGATCCTGTGTTTAATTTGAATGAATCTCCGGATCTTGAATCTGAATTACAAATCATTAATTATAAAGATCTGATTGGTTTTTCAATCAACTGGCTAAAACCCAGCTTCTGCGAAGAAGAAACAACCGAATAGAATCCTAAATTATTAAAGAGAGATGTTTTTTAAGCATCTCTCTTAACTGATTCTTATATGGAGGACGTTATTATGCATTGCATGAAAAAGATAGGAATGATTTCTATTATCATTCTTTGTTTTCCAGTCCTGTCATTGTCAGGTCTTAATTCATCAGCCCAAATTGCCATTGATATGGATATCTCCACAACAGATTATGATGCCAGTATATCAGCGATAGAAAATAAAGCATCTGTCAATACAGAACAAACCATATCAGTTGCCATTGTGGCTCAAAATGTCAACAATCTTGATACCTATCAAATGGATGTGGTTTATGATCCTGACATTTTGGAACTTGTTAACACTGTTGAAGATGATCCTGTTGTCGCAGGGCTAACCAATATTTTGAAAAAAAATAAAGGGTTTACGTTGGGATTCACCGCAACAAAAACACAGGCTGGAATGGTGAATATTGCCAACACACTTGTGGGAAATAATCCAGATCAAGCCCCTGAAGGATCAGGTATCATGGCGATATTAACGTTTCGTAAGTTACAACCAAAAGAAACTGTTCTTTCGGTTGCGAATGTCCATTTTATTGATTCTTTTAGAAAACAGGATACGATTGTTAAACGATCAATAGGGTATTTTAGTGAATGAAACTATCAAATCCTGAGCCTTGTTAGATCATTTTTATAAATAAAGTGAGGGCGAACATAAGGTTCGCCCCTACATTGGTGTTGCTCATAGGCTTGATACCGGTTTTTGTTCGGAGGGCGAACATAAGTTTCGTCCCTACACAGTCTGTTGTAACAACAATATTTGCGTTAGCCTGTCGGCTATGGGCTGATATATTTTGTCCTTTTAGGGAAATCACTATGCCATGAAAAACATAAGCTGGATGATCATAACTCAAACAATAACCTATAAACAACAATGAAACATTTCTATAAAATATATATCGATCGAGAATTTTTTTATAAATTATTTCTTTTTTGTAATTTATTTTTTTTATTGATTAATGCGAATATGTCAGATAGAAAATACAGATAGCATTACCTTTTATAAATATGAATTGTTGAGGTGCCGGTGGCGGCGGCTATTCTGGTGGCGGTGCTGGTAGTTCATCAGATTCAAGCTATGACAGAGGCGGCGGGGGCGGCGGCTCCTTTAATTCTGGTATAAATCAAGCAGATAGCTCAACCCTGGGGTATAATAATGGTAATGGGTATGTGACAATTATCTGTTTAGATTGTATCAATTTCTATCCAGAAATATCATCAATTGAAGACCAGGTAGTCAATGAAGATACTGCAATTGATTCAATCAGCTTCACAACCGATATTGAAACATCCGGCTGCAGTTTGGATGTAACATTTACTTCATCCAATACATCTTTAGTACCGCTTGAAAATATTAGTTACACATGCAATGCAGGCTTGTTTGACCTGTCTATTACCCCTTTGACAAATCAATCGGGTAATGCAACGATAACAATTACCATAGCTGATATAGCAGGCCTGACAACAACTGAATCATTTGTATTGACAGTAAATGCAGTCAATGATCCACCTGTGATCGGCACGATTCCGGATCAGACCTTAAATGAAAACACATCAATTGTTGGCATCCCCCTCACTGCAACTGATGTTGAAACTGCTTCATGCAGTTTGGGCCTGACATATTCCATATCCAATACAAATTTATTTTCAACGAATTCTATTTCATATTCCTGCGGTGCAGATATGTTTTATTTTTCGTTAACACCAACGACAGAACAATATGGAAATGCCATATTCTCAATTACAATCACCGATGGCAATTCATCTGATTCAACCGCTTTTGCAATTACAGTAAATGCAGTCAATGATCCACCGATTATCGGTTTTATCGAAGATCAAACGACAAACGAAGATATTGCTATCTTGTCAGTTCCACTAACTGTCACAGATATAGAAACTGCCACATGCAGCCTTGAAATAACACTTCGGTCATCAAATACCAGCTTGATATCAAACAATTCAATTTCATACACATGCAGTGCAGAAACTTTTTATTTTTCATTGACACCCAATGCGGATCAGTATGGAAATGCTTCAATTTCAATTACCATCACTGATGGCAGTTTATCTGATTCAGCTTCTTTTGATTTAACTGTCAATGCCATCAATGATGCCCCAATTGTTGGAAGCATTGATGATCAGACAACAGATGAAGACATTGCCATATATTCTATTTCTTTAACACTCACAGATAGTGAAACTGCCGGGTGTAGTCTGGCCATTTCTAAAAGCATAATGGATAAAAAAACAAAAACCATACTGCTCGACTTAAAACATAAGATTCTAAATGAATTTGATTTAGTTGAAATGCGCCTTTTCGGTTCAATGGCGCGTAGAGATGAAACTGACCATTCTGACATTGATCTTTTTGTGTGTATATTTGCTAAGTCCCAAAATATTTGAACCTAAAAGTCCCACAATAAATGAACCTAACGCTCAAGTCAAAAACTTGAATTTTGATATTTACATTCGGTTCAAAAGTATTTATATTTGTAATTATGAATCATCAACACAAACCAAAATCAGCAACCAAACAAGATATAGACAAGTATACTCAGCAGGTTAAAAATAACGAGGTTTTGTGCAACTTACCAGATTGTCCTAAATGCAAAACATCCTCTAAGTTTTTCAAACGCCATGAGTTGAAGGACAGGAAGTTCAAAATTATTGAAGATTTGTTAGTGTATATTGTGATAGGTCTTCTTATACGTTGGAAATGTCCTGGCTGCTGTAAAACATTTACACAATATCCATGGTTTGCTGTTCCATACAAAAGATATACAGTACCAACTATCATTGATTTATGCTGGCAATATCTTGAAAATGACTTATTGTCATATCGTAAATTGATTGAGATCTGGTGTCCTGTTGAATACAAAAGTGGAGATATTCATTTACAACATTCAACCATTTATCGATGGATAACAACCCTTGGCTCTTATTCTGTTATCATTCGAGAGTCGCTACGACTGATTCTTGAAGCCAAGCCAGGATCTCCTATAGTAAGAGTCCTTTCCAATCTTTCAGTTTTTAGTCGAAAATATAAAAACAAAAACCGAAAAAAAATCCTTATTAATTGTAAAAAAATAATATGCCTTGAAAAGGTATACGATGCAGTTTTTCGAGTCTCTATCTTTCCCAGGCTCGCGGCCGCCTGTCATTTTAGTTAATGTTTCATAGCAAATCCAAATATCATCAGCAATACAGTTCATTTTTATTTGTCCATTTTCATCTGTTTTCTGCAATCTTTGATTATTTTTTTAGACATCCTTAAAAAAAACATCAAAATTTATCTTTTTTATAAGCTGATCCAGCTTTTCTTTACAAATTTTACACCAAAAATTGCGTAATAATTTTTTGATAGCTTCAATATTTTAGATTTTTAAAATGTTATTTTGGATAACCCCCGACTTTGCAACAAAATCAATCGAAAACTGGTGTATGTTGTCAGCAAAAAATTAAAAGGAAATTCTGCAATGGATATTATTTACTAATGAAAAAATGGCAATTTTTTGGTGTGATCTCTTACGCCCCATCATTTTTGATCAAATCGAACCTGAGGCAGTGAACAAATATCTCAAAGAAATCGCTCAAAATGAAATTGTTTTTCCGGATGGTCAGAAAAAAAAACCATCTCTTTCAACGCTTCGTCGAAAATTAAATAAATTTCGACAAGGCGGTTTTAAATACCTGTTTCGACAATCACGAAGTGATAAGGGAAAATCACG
>Ga0272440_1001478_pt1 | contig 19125 bp, 16 predicted proteins | sample SSMMMBAug17_FD_192440 | JGI IMG/M metagenome (GOLD analysis project Ga0272440, IMG submission 192440) | Marine sediment archaeal communities from Little Sippewissett salt marsh, Falmouth, MA, United States - SSM-MMB-Aug17 | ecosystem: Environmental > Aquatic > Marine > Wetlands > Sediment ...
CTGAATGACAAAATCCATATCTTGCCAGATGCGATTGAAACCAGAGCGCGCATGATCGAAATGCATCATGACAAAGCTGACAAAGCCTATGCGGGTCAGCGTGTTGGCATAAACCTTTATAAAGTCCCTTTTACAAATATTAAAAGAGGTATGTTACTATCAACACCTGATATTATTCATCCAACAAATTTATTAAATGTCACTGTTCGGTTGTTAGATAATCTCAGAAAACCAATCAAAATCCATCAGCGGGTAAAAATCTACCTTGGCACGTCAGTGACAAATGCTGCGGTTATTCTTATGGAACAGGAGTTCCTGTATCCGGGTGAAACAGGATTCGCGCAGTTAAGACTGATCCATGCGATCCCTTCTATTCCTGGTGATAATTTTGTTATGGGAATTCTCAATCAAAATATAGTCATCGGTGGGGGAAAGGTTATTCAAATAAGCAGTGAAAAGTACAGACAAAAAAATGCGACCGCTACCCTGTCATATATGAAAGCAATACAAAAAAATGATATCAATGCGTTTGTTTCGCTGTTTTTTCAATTTAATTCAACACGACTGATAACATCTGATGAACTCATACAGGACTACTTTGTTTCTGAAAACGCAATTGAGAATGAAATTCAAAAAAGAGTTAAAACAGGGGAAATCATTCTATTTAAAGGGAAAGGTGTATTCAACAAAAAATATTATCATCAATTAAAAAAGCAAGTACCCCGGATTGTAAGAATGATTATTGCGGATAATCCATTGAAAATAAAAGCCAGTTTTGCTGAAATCAAGAATCGGCTATCACCTCAGTTAGATAATGCGCCATTTCAAAAAATGATTTCCGAACTGCTGAATGAAAGAAAAATTATTGAAAGTGAAGGTGGATTTCAGATACCGAATTTTTCAGCGAACCTTTCAAATGAAAGAGAATCGCTGATTATTTTATTGATGCGTTTTGCTCAAGTTTCAGGGTTTGTGCCATTCAGCGCACATACATTCTGGAAAAAACATAAATTAAAATACAATATAAATGAGGTTCAGCGTGTGCTTGACTACCTGCACACCCAAAAAGAATTGATTCGACTGAATAATAGACGATTTTTAACCCCTGATGCCATGTCAAAAATAAAAGAAAAAGTAAAACAATTAATTAAATCAAAAGGTGAGCTTATGATTGATGATTGTAAAGATGTTTTAGGATATGGAAGATCGGTGGGAATTCCTGTTTTTGAATATTTGGATTCAATTAAATTTACACAACGCAAAAACAACAGCCGCGTTTTAGTTGATTTGGATAGTGAAAATCAGAATGATGTTAATTAAGACTTCGCCAGTTCACCAGACAACAAGTTGCAGTTGGTGATTGGCGTGTCAGAATTCCATAATGCGCCGCCATATGGATGACTGACAAAATAAATTAATTTGGCGGTAAATTTAGGAGAATAAACAATGGAAGAAACAAAAGTAAACATGCCTTTGCTTGGCGACGATTTTCCTGAGCTGAATGTACAGACAACCCATGGCCCTATGCGCATCCCCAATGATTTAAAAGGGAAATGGTTCGTTCTGTTTAGCCATCCTGCGGACTTTACACCGGTTTGCACAACAGAATTTGTGGCGTTTCAAAAAAGATATGCGGAATTTGAACAACTTGATTGCAAATTGATTGGCATGTCAATTGATCAAATCTTTTCTCACATTAAATGGGTGCAATGGATAAAGTCCGAGTTAGATGTGGAAATTACATTCCCAATTGTTGCAGCCAATGATGCGGTTGCTTTAAAATTGGGCATGTTGCATCCTGGAAAAGGCACTAACACAGTGCGGGCAGTATTTATCGTTGACCCTAAAAGCAGAGTCCGATTGATAATGTACTATCCACAGGAAGTGGGTCGCAACATGGATGAAATTGTCCGCGCAGTGAAAGCCCTTCAAACATCTGACAAACAAGGTGCTGTACCCGCAGGATGGCCTGACAATGAATTAATTGGCGACAGGATTATTATTCCACCTGCAAACAATGAAAAAGATGCTCAAGCACGTTTAAACGCACATGATTGTTATGATTGGTGGTTTTGTCATAAACCTTTAGAAAAATAATCAGTTCATGGGGCAGCGAATTGCTGTCCCTTATTTCGTAAGAATGTATTGAATAATCTATCAATTTCTGACGTCTGGCAAAAAAATCAATCTGATATCTTATTTTTTATCGAATAATACAGAAAATCACTTGGATTTCACTGTAAAAATTCAACATCCGCAGGCGCCAGTCATTAATTACCAGCAGAAGAATCCTATATATCGAGTAAAACCTTAAATTCATGAATTCGTGTAACCTACAAAAGAATTGACTTTATGATATTTTTTCTGTTAAATAAAGAATGCCTGGTTCAGACACTCTTTAACAACTATTCAAAAGGGAGATTTCGATGAAAAAAGCGAACAAACCAACATTATTCTCTTTCGAAAAATGTCAACAAATACTGAATAACCAGATTATAACAAATGAAAATCCAGGATCTATTTTAATGGATTTCAATATGATACTGGATTATATCGGAGAAAATGGCCTTCAGACTGCTGGAAAATATGGTTTTTTTCCAATGGGCAAACTGGCAGACATCAATTCCAAACTCATTCACCCCATACGATTAAGTTTGAAGCGACCTCAGCAAAAAGCATTCCCGCATATTCATGGTTTATATTTATTAGTCCGATCTACAGAACTGACTTATCTGAAAATGATTGGCAAAAAAAGATATCTTTTATTCGATAAAACCACGCTTCAGTCATGGAAGCGCCTGAACTTAACCGAACAATATTTTACGTTACTGGAAGCATGGCTGCTTCAGGGAGATCAACAAATCTTACAGGAAAACTACAAAAGATTTCCAGAACATATGTTAAGATGCTGTAATTTTTTTGATCGTTTTGATCAAGACAACTTTTTAATACCTGATCAAAAAAAAGATAGATTACAATATTTTCCTGGATATCATAATATCGCGTTACTGCAAATGTTTGGCTTTATTCATGTCAAAACGTCTCAAGAAAAAATAGATAGGTTTTGGTGGATAGATCAAATACAATGCACTGATTTCGGAAAAGTGATGATTTCTTTTCTCAAGGCGGATATCCTTAAAAGAGAACTTGAATTGAAATCAATTCGTGGTAATAAATTCCAATTTGGGGAATGGCAAGCGCTTTTACAACCCTATTTTCCTGAGTGGAAAAATAATTTGATAATAACAGAACCAGAATTTCAAGCGGGTGAGCATATTTTTAAAGTATCTATTAACTCAGTTTGGCGGCGTATTAGTATTTCTGGTGATCATGAATTGGAAGTATTAAGTGACGCCATTCTAAAAGCGTTCGACTTTGATGATGATCATCTATACCAGTTTACGTACAAGAATCGGAAGGGTGTTGCTGTCGAAGTATTTGCACCACAACTTGATGAAAATTTTTCCACAACAGAAGTTCGTATCGGAAACATGGGCCTGAATCCAGGAGATTCATTATTATATATTTATGATTATGGTGATCAATGGGAATTCACATTGATTTTAGAAAAAATTAATGCAGATAACCAGGAAAGATCAAACCCAATTATTCTTGAATCATTTGGGGAATCTCCTGATCAATATGAATTTGAAGACGAATTTTTTGAATTCGAGTAATCTTAAGGTGTTGAGGTCACTTAAGCGTCCCTTTTTCCAGTCAGCCTTTACAAATGTAGAAAAATTTTTTTATTCACCAACCCAGCTGATAATGTATTCTGTTAATTCTGGTAAAACAGGAAGGTCAGGTTCAATATTTCTCCATTGACCGAAGCGCCCCATTTCTTCAAAAGATAATTCAAAATGACACATCGCAATTCCCATATCAATTCTTTGTAAATCAGCTAATTTTAATAGTTTTATGTTTCTGCTGTAATTTTTTGATCGCTGTAAAAAGAAATGAAAGATATTATCATCCTGTTCTTTAATAATTCTCCAGGGTTGCTTGTTTGAAGCTGATGGTCCTAATCTAATCATTTCGAGAGGAATTTCATAATCAGCGCCTGTCTTTTGAAGAATGGGTGTATGAAAATCATTCATAAAAAATATGTTATCCCAGGTCAGCCTGTTTTTTGATCCAGCCACCCATCTGACAACTGAATCAAAAGTTGTGCGTTTCGTCATTTTATTTCCAATTGCTGCAACTGCGGGTACAATTTCATTTTCTTTGATAGAAATTTTTTGAGCAAAAGTACTTCTATTAAAAGTTCCGCCAATCCAGCAAGTGCCAAGATCCATATCTGTTGCCAGCAATATTATCTTTTCCATATTATATCCATAGTCTTCCATATTCATTTCTGAGCGATTATCAACTGCACCAATAATAAAACCAGTTGCACCTTTGATAAAACCATATGTACCTAACTTTTGTATTTCTTCGCAATCATCGCCTGTTGCTGAAACAAGCTTAAACCTGATATCTGAATTAAATGGTCCTTTCAGATTGGAATGTAAAAATGCATGAATTATTTCCTGTTTTTCAATTTGTATCGGTTTTTCAATATAACTTCGGCAGGATGTTCTCGTTTTGATTAAGTCTTGAACAGAATTTTTTAATATTTTCATTATGTTCTCCTGTTTTTTTGTATCAGCATCCGGCCAGGGTGGAACAGTCATGGATTTTCACCATGTATCGTAATTCAACATTCAAAAACAAAATTTATTTAATGTATGTATGGTCAAACGCATAACTGATTACCTGACAATAATTGATTGCCCGATAAAACTTGGTTAAGAATGTCATACAATATAGATTCATACAATTTATCGGATTAGAAAACAAGATTTTTTTGAGGGGCAGCGCCAAAAAGGGTTATACATCTTCATGGATTTTTGTAATTGAAAAGTTATTTGGGTAACACTCAAATTATTTTCAAAAAAAACTTTACAAAATCTTTCGTTTTTGTTAGCTACAAGATTTTTTAAGCCGCAATGCGTCAAAATAAAAAATAGGACGAAACGCATGAAAATGCATTGACATCCACAAACCATACCCAAAATATTGCGGCCTTGAAGGAGATAAAATGGGGATAAGCTCAAATTATACAGAGGGAAAAGGAACGTTTCCTCATGGCGTTCATCCTCCTGAACGAAAGCGTTTTTCCGAAGACTCAGCAATCGAAGTGATGCCTCCACCTGAAGAGGTACTTTTGCCGCTGCTTCAAAATATTGGTGCACCAAGTAAATCAGTGGTCAAGCCCAAGCAATCTGTTGTATACAATGATTTGCTGGCTGAGGCTGGTGGCTTTGTGTCATCGAATTTGCATGCACCAATATCAGGAAAAATTCAGAAAAATGTCAGCGTGACGCTTCCAAATGGGCGTCATGTTCCGGCAATCAGCCTTAAGGCTGATGGTGACCAAATATCTGGCCAGGCGCTTTTTGATGAAATACTTGGCGGAGAATGGCCAATAAAAGACCTGGAGAAGTATGATTCCAAAACCATTACTGATGCTGTCCTGAAAGCAGGAATTGTGGGCCTGGGCGGCGCAGCATTTCCAACACATGTCAAACTGATTCCAAATCCCAAAAAGCCTGTAGATACATTGATTATTAATGGCTGTGAATGTGAACCCTACCTGACTCCCGATTACCGCTTGATGCTTGAGGCGCCTGATGCCATCATTTCTGGTGCTCGCCTTGCGGCTAAAGCGGCAGGTGCGAAAAGCATTTATATTGGGATTGAAAAAAACAAACCCAAAGCCATTTCTGTGCTTAAGAAAGCGGCCCAGGGGACTGGAATCACAATTGCTGTACTCAAAACCAAATACCCGCAAGGCAGTGAAAAACAGTTAATTCTGGCGATTACAGATCGGAAAGTACCTGTGGGCGCATTGCCGCTTGATGTTGGCGTTGTTGTGAGCAATGTGGGGTCAACCGCATGTATTGCAAGGGCTGTTCTTCGCAATAAACCATTAACCCATCGTGTGATCAGTGTTACAGGTGCAGGCATTCAGACGCCTAAAAATGTTCTGGCACCCATTGGTGTAAGCTATGGCGCACTCATTGATTTTTGTGGCGGATTGAAATCCAATGCTGCAAGAATCATATCTGGTGGGCCAATGATGGGTTTTGCGTTTTCGGATCTATCTGCTCCAGTAACGAAAGGAACCAGTGGTGTTACTGTTTTAACCCATGAGGATATTCAAAAAGAAACAGAAACAGCATGCGTTCGATGCGGTCGGTGTGTTGATGCCTGTCCGATGAATCTTGTTCCCACGCGCCTGGCGCTGGCATCAAGAAATAAGAATCTGGATCTGGCAGAACGTTACAATATCATGGCCTGTTTTGAATGTGGTTCCTGTGCCTATATTTGTCCTGCCAATCTGCCAATTGTTCAATTGGTTCGTATGGGCAAGGCGCAACTCATGGCGCAAAAGAAAAAATAACCCAAAGCTTGAATTTCCAGAAATTATTGTATTGTTGGACGTTTAAGCGGATACGCAACGACAATTAAGGGTTGATATCATACATATCGTGCGAATAATCCAGGGTCGTTGCAAAGCATGTGAAATATTATGACAGATAATAAACAAAATCAGATGACTGAAAATACAGCGGCGCCTGTGATTCATGTTGCTCCATCACCACATTTATCTGAATCAGGCCTGACAACGAAACAGATCATGTTGGATGTACTGATTGCATTGGCGCCTCTGGTTCTGACATCAGTAATTGTCTTTAAGATGTATGCACTCAAGCAATTGGCTATATGTCTGGTCTGTTGTCTGGGTGCAGAAACAGTGTTTGTCAGGATACGAAACAAGACTGTTACCTTGGATGATTATTCTGCCGCAATCACTGCGGTGATTCTGGCTCTTTCTCTTCCTGCCACAGCACCCTGGTATGTTGCTGCCATTGCATCAGTTGTTGCCATTGGTATCGGTAAAATCATATTTGGCGGCCTTGGAATGAATATATTCAATCCTGCCATGGTCGGACGTGCATTTGTTATGATAGCCTTTGCCAGTCTAATGGGCGCGTCAGCATTTGAATCATCCGGATGTTCAGTGGATGTATTGACACAGGCAACACCAATGGATGCCTTTAAGCAGGGCGGTGTGGTAGCATCATTGTCAGCATTGTTTTGGGGCATGACCAATGGCTCGCTGGGTGAAACGAGCGCTTTTGCCTGTATTATCGGCGGCCTGTATCTATGTTTCCGACGAACAGCATCATGGGAAATCCCGGCAGGTGTTTTATTGTCGGTATTGATATGGGGCGGTCTGGCTGACTTGATGTCAAACAGTCAGTGGACAGTAATTCATCATATTTTTGGCGGTGCGCTATTATTTGGCGCCTTCTTTATCGCAACCGATCCAGTCACAAGCCCTTTGACACCAAAAGGCAAATTTATTTTTGGCCTGGGTGTTGGCGCATTTGTGATGCTGCTTCGTATATTCAGCGGATATCCTGAAGGTGTTATGTTTGCAATTTTATTGATGAATGCGTTGACACCATTAATTAATCGTTGGACAGTACCCCTGCCTTTGGGCGGTTAAAAATTGATTGACGATATATTAAAAACATAAGGAATAAGATCAATAATCATGAAACCAATAGAACCAATGGAACCAATGAAAACCAGTACGCTTGATCGCATTCGCAACAACTATATCGTTCAGGCATGGCTGGTATTATTTCTGGCAATATGTTTTGGTGGATCCCTTGCCGGTATTCAGTTGGCATTGGGGCCATTAATCGAAGCCAATAAAATTAATGAGACCCTTCAAAAAGTACCTGAGATGATTTTAGGCGCCGATAAAGTCCAAAATCTGTCCGATGACCAAAAACTTGTTATCGAACCGCATACAATTGAAGTGAAAAAAAATAGCCGAACTGTTTTTTACAACGTGTTTAAAGCCAAATATCCCAATGGAAAACCCGCGGGTTGGGTGGCCAAGGCCATTGGGCAGGGATATGCAGACAAAATTGAAATACTTGTCGGCCTGGATCATAAACTGAAAAATATTACAGGCTTGTTTGTATTGGATCAAAAAGAAACGCCCGGCTTAGGCAATAAAATCATTACAAACGAATGGCGAAAGCAGTTTATCACTAAGAAAACAGCAACCCCGCTATCGGTTACCAAAGAAGGTGCGAAAGCGGCACATGAAATTGATGCTGTTACAGGCGCAACAATTTCCTCGCGTGCAGTTTGTTCGATTATTAATACAACAATTAAGGATTTGCGTGATCCATTATTAAACCGCGCAAATTAACAGGCAATCGATTTTTTCGATTGGATATAAAGAGAGGATAATCCAATTATGGCAGATGCACCAACTCCATACGAAAGGTTTATACAGGGAATTTTGCCTGAAAATCCAGTATATCGGCAAGTGTTGGGTCTATGTCCAACATTGGCTGTTACCAATGGTTTGCAGGCAGCCATGACAATGGCAGGTGCAGTGGCATTTGTATTGTTTTGTGCAAATATCATTACAAGCCTGATTCGAGATTTGCTGAAACCGCACTTACGAATTGTCATTTTTACACTGACCATTGCAACATTCGTTACCATTGCTGACCGCTTTTTGGCAGCATATATGTACCAAATGAGTAAAACACTGGGGCCATACATTCCATTAATTATTGTCAACTGCTTGATTATTTGTCGATGCGAAGTGTGTGCATCAAAGCAATCTGTTGTGCATGCGGGCATGGATGCCATTGGTCAATCCATTGGTTTTGCCATTGCATTGGGCAGTATCGCTGCGGTGAGAGAAATTTTGGGAACTGGCATGCTATTTGGTGTCAGCGTGTTGCCAGATGTCTGGCCTGACTGGGTTGTGATGGTGCTTCCGCCCGGGGCTTTTTTAACTCTGGGATTGCTTTTGGGTGCTGTGAACTGGTATGGCATGCAAAAACAGGATGCATAACTTTGGAATGCTCGAAAAATATCATGCTCATTTTTCTTGAACGTTCAAAAAATTAAGGTCGTGTAGAGACGCAGCATGCTGCGGCTCTACAGCACTAAAAGAGGTTACTTATGGGCTACATTGTCGATATATTATTGATTGCTGTCGGTGCAGCGTTGATCAATAATTTCGTTTTGTACTATTTTGTTGGGATATGTCCTTTTATTGGTGTATCTCGAAAAGTGGATATGGCCTTTGGAATGGGATGTGCTGTTACTTTTGTTATTTCTATTGCAGCATTTTTAAGCTGGACTATAACCACTTATATTCTTAAACCAGGTGCTCCATTATCCAAATGGATTGCAGGATTGTTTGTATCCCCGGAAATGGCTGCCAATATTGATTTAACTATATTATGTTATATTGTTTATATTTTTGCGATTGCTTCATCTGTGCAGTTTGTTGAAATGTATGTGCGAAAATTTTTTCCTGCTTTATATAAATCATTTGGTGTGTTTTTACCCCTCATCACAACAAACTGTGCAATTCTATTTGCCTGTTTAACAATTATGAGTAATGTCGCGGGTGTCGATAACCCTGCTGATGCCTGGGATCTGGGACGATCATTAACCCTGGCAGTTTTTGGCGGTATCGGATTTACCATTGCAATTGTCATTATGGCAGGCATTCGTGAAGAACTTGAATTATGTGACATACCAAAACCCCTTGAGGGGGCTGCCATTACATTGGTGGTTGCTGGTATTCTGGCATTGGCTTTCATGGGTTTTACTGGTGTCGATTCTGGTTTGAAAAAGGCTTTGACTCCTGAAACACCCGAAACAGTTCAGGTTCAGGTAATTCATAATGTTCAGAGCCTGGCCAGTTCAGGTAACTATATTTATCAATAATTGGGGGATCACAATGACCTGGGTAACTATTAGTTTATCAGCCGGAACCCTGGTGGGAATGGCTGTAATCATGACATATATTTTGGGATGGGCCAACAAGGCTTTCCACGTTGAAATTGATCCACGTGTTGAATCAATCAATGAAGTTCTTCCCGGTGCCAATTGCGGTGGATGCGGATTTGTTGGATGTGGTGAATATGCCGAAGCTATTGCATCTGGAGAGGCTGATGTTAACAAATGTACTGTAGGCGGGGCATCATGTGCTGCTGATATCGCCAGTATTATGGGCGTTGAAGTTGAAGAAAGCCTTCCCTATCGACCTGTTGTTCATTGCGGGGCACATTACGCCGAGCGATTACAACGCACTGAATATCGCGGTGAACAACGTTGTCAGACTGCAAATATTGTTGCAGGCGTTCAGGGATGTACATTTGGATGTCTGGGCTTTGGAGACTGCACCATTGCCTGTAAATACGATGCCATTCATGTCATTGATGGATTGGCGACTGTGGATTATGACAAATGTATCGGTTGCGGTGCCTGTGCAAAAGTATGTCCAAGAAATATTATTTCCATGGTTCCTTTCCGCTATGAACAAATGATCGCTGTCACATGTTCCAACAAGGATTTTGGTAAAGCGGTCAAGGATGTCTGTACTGTTGGCTGTATTGGATGTAAAGCATGTCAACGTAACAGTGGTTTGTTCAAGATTGAAAACAATTTATCTGTTGTGAACTATGATGTCTACAACGATCTGGATGACAGCGGCATTGACAATCTGAAAAAAGCGATGGATAAATGCCCAAGAAAAGGCATTGTTTTTATTGGAAAACCTTCAGAAAAAGATATTCTGGCTTTAATGCATGAAGATATTCCCAAAATCGCCAAACCTGATTTTAAAACCACTGTCGATGATACTGAATGGCGTGGATAAAAATGGTATCTATTGAATGCTCTGAAAATATCATGCTCGTTTTTCTTGATCGAACATAGTAACGAGACCACATTGTAAGTAAGCGATCATACCTGAAAATTTATGATCGCTTACTTATTGTATAAATCAGTAATCAAAAATATGATTGTTTTAATTAAAAAAAGTATATCATTATTATTAAAAACTACCAGTCTCGTTCTAAGGGAGTTCATTGGAATATTAACAGATATTGCATCAATAAATGATTTTGTAAGGACAGGTTATCTTGATTATATTCCCCGACCAGATGATATTTTCATTGTTACTTATCCTAGATCTGGCACGACCTGGATGCAGATGATTCTTTATCAGCTCAGCACAGATGGAAATATGGATATCTCACATATTTCAGAGGTCTGCCCCTGGTTTGATCGCATGTTATTGTTTAATATTATGAATGGAAAAGATCTTGAACAACTCCCATCACCCCGAATCTTTAAAAGTCACTTGCCATATAAATGGATTCCTCGCGGGCCATGTAAATATATTTATATTGCACGTGATGGCAAGGATGTCGCGGTTTCTTATTATCACTTTTACAAATCTCATCTTAACTTTACAGGAAATTTTTCTGAATTTTTTGAAAAGTATTTCATGCAAGGAAAAGTACAGTATGGATCCTGGTTCAAGCATGTTGCAGAATGGAAAAAGCATGAGAAAGATCCTGATGTTCTTTTTCTCCATTATGAAGATTTAGTCAATAACTTAAAGTCAACAATTTTTAAGATTATTCATTTTTGCGAATTTGACGTACCAAATGAACGAATGCCAGAAATTCTTGAAAGATGTAGCTTTACATTTATGAAAAAGTATGAGAATAAATTTGATCATATTTCAGCAGTTATTTGGGAAAAGGGTTATAAACAAAATTCTTTTATCAGAAAAGGGAAATCAGGTTCTGGACGTGAATATTTCAGTAAAGAACAGGAAATTCTTTTTAATAATGAAGTAAACAAATTGAAATTAAACGATATTTGAGACAGACTTGGAGCCAATGTAATCAATATGGATGTAAAAATAAATAATGTTAAAGTACGTACCATTGCGGCAATCCTACCTGAGGATGAATTTGATCTCACTGAACTCTATGATATTTATGATGAAGATGAAATCAATCGAATCATTCAGGTAAATGGCATTTCAAAGATTCGCATAGCTCCTGAAGGAATATGTGCATCAGACCTTTGTGAAAAAGCAGCAAATACAATTTTCAAGGATTATGAAAAAGATCAAATTGAAGGGATTGTCTTTGTTTCTCAGACACCGGATTATATTTTACCCTCAACCAGTTCATGCCTTCAGCATCGTCTTGGCCTTTCAAAGGAATGTGTTGCTTTTGATATTGCCAATGGCTGCCCTGGATATATTTATGGCTTGTATCAGGCAGCATTGTTGATAAATTCTGGAAGCTGTAATTCTGTTCTGGTCTGTGCAGGCGATGTGATTTCCAGATTTATTAATCCCCTTGATAAATCAAATCGTATGGTGTTTGGAGATGCTGGAAGTGCCACTATTTTGGAAAAAGGATCTGGCAGTATCTCTTTTAGCATTATGACTGATGGTTCTGGTGCGGAGCATCTTATCATTCCAGCAGGAGGAAACAGATATCCCAGGGATGAAAACTCTGAAATGGTTTCTGTCAGAAGTGATGGTAATATGCGATCTGATGAAGATCTTTACATGAATGGCCTGGAAATAATGAATTTTTCCATGTCCGAAGTACCTCTAAGAATTAATTCAGTATTGGCAAATCAAGGTTGGGATAAATCTCAAGTCACACTTTTCGGATTTCATCAGGCCAATAAATTTATATTGGATTATTTGAGAAAAAAAATGAATATCCCAAAAATGGCCCTTCCAGTTGCAATGCAAGAAACTGGCAATACAGGACAGGCCTCTATACCTTTAATGCTGACTCAAGAACATAAACGTCTTGCAGAGGAATACAGACTTGAAAAAGCTGTCCTTTGTGGTTTCGGCGTTGGCCTTTCTTGTGCATCTGCTGCTTGTGATCTTTCTGATACGAATGTTTTGCCAACAAAGCATTTATGAAAAATATTCTTTTTGGAATGTTCTGAAAATAACTTCCTCATTATTGATATTGTTCGTTTTGAGGTAATTGTACTGTAGAGACGTAGCAGGCTACGTCTCTTTATTTTTTTGGACGATCAAGAAAAATGGGTATGTTATTTTCAGAGCATTCCTTAGGTGTTGTACAGAACCAGAAATCTCAAAGTTCGAAAAACTTTTCGTTGATAAATGGAGTTAATTATGCAAGAAAAAATACAAAAAATAATTTTCGCTCAGGTAGAAGAGATTAATGAACAATTGGAATTTAAAGTACCTGTTGAATTAGGAACTGATGCCCCGCTTTTTGGTGGGAATAAAGGCGTTTTAAATTCTATCTCCCTTGTTACATTAATTGTTGCCATAGAGCAGGCAATAGAAGATGAATTTGACACCGCTTTAATTTTAGCTGATGAAAAGGCAATGTCGCAGAAAAACAGTCCTTTTCTAACGATTGGCTCACTTGCTGATTATATTGTTCTTTTATTGAATGAGGAAAATATTGATGACTGAAAAACAAGTGATGCTCATTACTGGAACCAGTAAAGGTATTGGAAAATTTCTTGCCAATTATTATGCAAATAAAGGTTTTATTGTTATGGGATGCAGCAGAAGCAGCGTTGATTATAAGATTTCAAATTACTGTCATTTCTGCCTTGATGTATGTGATGAAAAAAAAGTGAAACAAATGTTTGCAAAAATTCGTAAAACAACCGGCCGCCTAAATGTTTTAATTAATAATGCCGGCATTGCATCAATGAATCACGTTCTTTTGACTCCTGTAAAAACAGTTAAAAAAATCTTAAATACAAATATTTTAGGTACCTTTCTTTTTTGTCGTGAAGCCGCAAAAATAATGCAAATTAATAAATATGGAAGAATAGTAAATTTTTCCACTGTGGCAACACCATTAAAACTGGAAGGTGAGGCCATATATGCTGCTTCAAAGGCTGCTATTCTATCACTCACAGAAATTTTGTCAAAAGAATTAGCAAGTCTTGGGATTACAGTTAATTCGGTCGGACCAACCCCTGTTAAAACAGATTTAATACGTTCAGTCCCCAAAGAAAAGATAGATCGTTTGCTTGCCATGCAGGCAATATCAAGATTTGGTACTTTTGACGATATTGCAAATGTAATTGATTTTTTTATTAAAAATGAAAGTGATTTTGTTACAGGTCAGAATATTTATCTTGGAGGAATATGATCATGGGTGTTGAATTTCTTATGAAAAAGCTGAAAAAATATTCTGATAAGTCTGCCTTTATTTTTCATGACAAAATTTTTTACTACACAGATATCATTCAATTAATTGAGCAGTGGACAGAATATATAAACAAAAAAAGAATTGAACCTGGTTCTGTTGTCAGTCTAACAGGGGATTATTCCCCTGAGTCCATTGGACTGGTTATTGCGCTGATTATGAATAATAATATTATTGTTCCCTTGACGCATTTAGTTCAAGCAAATTTTGATCAATTCTTCCGCATTTCACACACCAGTTATATTATCAACCTTCTTGATAATCATAATGAATTGATTATCAAAAATGCAAACCCATTTCAAAATAGTATTTTAAAGCAGCTTATTGATAAAAAGCACCCAGGCTTAATTCTTTTTACTTCAGGTTCCACTGGTACACCAAAGGCTGTTGCCCATGACTTTAACAGACTCTTATCAAAATTTGAAAATGCAGATAAAGGTTTTAAAACATTGTGTTTTTTACTGTTTGACCATATCGCAGGTATTGATACTTATTTTTATTCACTATATAGTGGTGGATGTCTGGTTTTTCCAATTTCAAGAACACCGGGTGATATTTGTAAGTTAATTGAAAAATATAAAATTGAAGTTCTCCCGACATCGCCTACTTTTTTAAATCTTTTGATGCTTTCAAAACAGTTTGAAAATTATGATCTCAGTTCCTTGAAAATTATTACCTTTGGCTCTGAAAAAATGCCAGCGCTATTGCTTAATAAACTGGAAGAACAGTTTAAAAATGTTAGATTTATCCAAAAATATGGTCTGACTGAATTGGGCTCGCCATCATCGAAATCCAAAAAAGATGAGTCAGGATGGATAAAAGTCGATAGTGAACACTTTAAAACAAAAATTATTGACAATATACTTTATGTAAAATCAAAGTCCGCCATGTTAGGTTATCTTAATGCGCCTGACCCTTTTACTGAAGATGGATGGTTTAATACTGGCGACAGGGTGGTGGTGGATGGTGATTACATTAAAATTCTTGGCAGGGAATCTGAACTCATTAATATTGGCGGTGAAAAAGTCTGGCCTGCTGAAGTTGAAGAGGTCATTCAAATGATGCCTGAGGTTGAAGATGTCGTTGTCAGGGGGCTTCCAAATTCCATTACAGGACAAATCGTAGAAGCTGTTGTAAAATTGAAAAATAATGAAACGCTTTCTGAATTTCGTAAAAAAATGAGGGCTTTTTGTAAAGATAGACTAATTCACTATCAGATTCCTCAGAAAGTTTTAATTACAGGAAAACCGCTTCATGGCGGTCGATTTAAAAAGATGAGATCATTTATGACTACCGACGCTATTCGGTAGAAAATTCTTTCAAGAAAGGAGTAACCAAATGGATGAAACAACAAAAGCAGTAGAAACAACCACTTCTGCAGACCAAATTTCTAAACTGATCCGACATCATGTTTATGGATCAATGGCTATCGGCCTTGTTCCCCTACCAATGGTAGATTTTTTAGGGATCACAGGGGTTCAACTTAACATGATCAGAAAAATGGCAAAGTATTATGATATCCCCTTTTCAAAAGATGTTACTAAGAACCTGATTCTTTCATTAATTGGCGGTGCGCTGCCAGTTTCGGCATCTTATCCCTTTGCCAGTTCTGTAAAACTGATTCCCATTGTCGGTCAAAGTGTTGGCGCAGTCAGCATGCCTATTATTGCTGGAGCATCAACCTTTGCGGTGGGCAAAGTTTTTTATCGCCATTTTGGCTCTGGTGGTACATTTCTGACATTTGATCCTGAAAAAGCTCGCGCATACTATGAAGAAATGTTTCAAAAAGGTAAAAATATTGTAAAAGGTATGAAAGCTGAGCCGGCACCTGCTACAGCAACAGCTTCTTAGAAACGACTGATCTTGATGTCGTGTAGAGACGTAGCACGCTACGTCTCTACAGTACAATTACCTCAAATCGAACAATATCAATAATGGGGATGGTATTTTCAGAGAGTTCCTTATTATATTATAAGGCTATAAGGCTTTTTGTTAGCGACAATAATTAAATTCTTTCTATAATGTTTCGTCTAAGCTTTTTTTTATCCACTTTTTGAACAACAGTGAGGGGCATATGATCAACAAATTGAATAATTTTTGGCAATGCATATTTTGCAACGCGGGATTTCAAATATTCGCGAATATCGTTTTCTGAACATTGTTGTTTTTCAGATGAATGACATTTGATATTCACAACGACAATCTCACTCCCCTGCCTTGATGGATCTGGGATCCCCACAGTTGCTGCCCTTTCAACAGCAGGATGGTCATGTAATATGTCATCAATTTCTTGTGAATACACTTTGTATCCAGATACGACAATCATATCCTTGGAACGATCAACAATTGTGAAAAAACCATCATCATCCATTTCTACAATATCGCCAGTATGAACATAGCCTTCTCTGTCAAGACCGCTTCCGAGAATTGGCCAGTAACCAATCATACGTTGCGGGCCTTTCAGGCACATTTCACCACGTTTGCCTGATTTCAGATCATCCCATGTCAAGGGGTTTGATGTTTCTGTATCAATCACCTTGATGCTTGTGTCTGGAAAAGGAATGCCAATGGATGGCTTTCCTTTTGTTTTCTTTTTTTTGTGCCATTTCAGCAAGAGCGTAATTAATTTATTGCCAATAGATCCAATCTGTTTGGCATCAAATAAGCGAAGCAAGCTATTGAGAGCCCATATGGTTGATTGATATCCAATAAGCATTTGCCCCAATTGTGCCTGAAATTTACCGCCTATCAACCGAAGGATGGCATTTGGATTCAGGTGGGTTCCAGGTGACATTTCAGACAAACCATAAGCATCCATAATCATTCCGCCAGTAACCTGTTCAAATGTTTCCTGTGTATTTGTAGGCAAAGGCGCTGAGCCTGAAAGACAAATCATGCCCAAATCAGATAATTCGGCTTTGACAAGATTCATATATTGCGTGGGTACACCGATTTGAAGTAATGGCTTGAATGTCTGTATCATGTTTACCATCGCTTCTGTATCTCTTGGGTCGGGTATCAGTATTTGATTATAACCAGCAAGCGTACAGGTATGCATGGCAATATGGCCATATGAATGAGAAAATGGTAAGCCAAGTAATACTGTGATTGCACCATCAAAAATCTTTGTTATACTGCCAAGCGCAGCAAGGCTTTGAATACAATTGGCATATATATTTCGATGCGTTAACATACACCCCTTGGGAAATCCTGTTGTACCACCTGTAAAAAGAAGTGTTTCCAGTTCACTATCAACATTGATCTCTATATTTGGAATGTTGGGAGAATATTGCTTGATAATATCTGTCCATTTTATACAACTGTTTGAATCGGTCTGAGTCATCCTTTGTATGCTTGCATAATCATACAGGTTCGTAACGACAATTGTCTTAACTGATGTTTGACTGGATAATTCAATTGCGTTTTGTAAAATATCATCAGTGCAAATCAGTATTTCAGGACTGGCCTCTTGAAATTTATGAAAAAGATTGTCTTGAGATTCCAAACTGTTACATGGAATATGAACCAACCCAGCCTTGGAAATTGCGTAATCTGCAATAACAAATTGCACAGATGTGGGAAGAACTGTCGCCACACGATCCCCTTTTTCCAGTCCCAAAGACAGGAAAAAATTGGCCATGCGATTGGCATGATCGTTCACTGTGATATATGGAATTTTTTTATTGAATTGAATCAACCCATTATCAGGGTATTTTTCTTTTGCCTTTTCTAACAAGGCATTCACAGGTAAATCTGGATAAGGAATACAGGTTGATGGAATACCAAATTCTTTGTAGCTTTTTATCCAGGGCTGAATGCTATTTTGTTGAAATATGTTGTATTGAAAAAAGTTTAAAAACATTGCCATCCCCTTTTTTTTTTACCAAGGAAATCTCGAAAAATAACATGCTCATTTTTCTTGATCGTACAAAAGAAAAAGATCGTGTAGAGACGTAGCACGCTACGTCTCTACAGTACAATCTCGGCAATTGTATGAACAGCAAAGGCTAAAGCTGGCTTTAGCCCTTCGCTTTTCTTACAATTGCCGAGATTGTACATTTTTTATCTGATGATTATGATCTTTAGATTCATTTGCAATACTTTTTTATACCCGAAAACTTATGATTACTTACTTAGGAATTCTCTGAAAATAACTTCCTCATTATTGATATTGTTCGTTTTAAGGTAATTGTACTGTAGAGACGTAGCATGCTACGTCTCTACACGACCTTATTATTTTGGACGATCAAGAAAAATGGGGATGTTATTTTCAGAGCATTCCTTATAGCGTACTTGACTGTTCAGTCTTTTTTGATGTCTTTATCTTTGAAAACAAAATCACATTCAGTTTGTTCTTAATAATAAATTATGGTATTAATTTTTTATTAGCTCATTATTTAAAGATATTCGGGATGAAATATTCCATAAAAACCCATTATTAATACAGTAGATTTTCTTTTTGCTTCGAATCTGTTTTTTAGCCAGGGTGAGGTTCATCAATCTAAAATCTGTCTTCAAGAGACAAACTTTCTGTCACTCATATCAATGCATTCAACAGCTTAGATAAGTCCCATAATGGCTCCAATTATTTTTTGCAATTAATTTTGATGTTACCAGTTGTCATTTGAAAAAACAAGTCGATTTGCAAATTATTCAAAACGATTGATTATGCGCCCATCTCCATGCTGAATGTTTCTGCAACGCAAGAATTTTTTATACAATCACAACAGGAACGTATCAATCAGCAAAAGCTTAAAATTTCGGAATTAGAAAAAAAGTTGAAAAATATAACATCGGTCTATTAAATGAAACGTTTACTGTAAAATAGTTGTTGTACTCATACAGCAGCAAAATGCAAACAATGGAGGAAATATGAATAAATTACGCTTTTTTCACACAATTGTTAGTTTATTAACATTTTTTTTATTATATGGAGTTATTTTTGCGGACGCACTAAATACCTTTACCTTCCAGGGGCGTCTTGAAAATTCGGATG
>Ga0272440_1001479_pt1 | contig 19114 bp, 16 predicted proteins | sample SSMMMBAug17_FD_192440 | JGI IMG/M metagenome (GOLD analysis project Ga0272440, IMG submission 192440) | Marine sediment archaeal communities from Little Sippewissett salt marsh, Falmouth, MA, United States - SSM-MMB-Aug17 | ecosystem: Environmental > Aquatic > Marine > Wetlands > Sediment ...
TACCTTGCACAATCATTTTCAATCCCTCCATAAATTTGATTTGCAAATACTATTCCCAATAGGATCAAGCATCTGATTAGAAAGGAACGAAACAAATATGGGCAATATAACACATTGAATCATAAAGAATTCTTTTTGGCTGTCTTTTTTCACTGTTTCATTTTTAACTTGACATTTATTTCTTACTTACATATTGAACGGATCAATTATTTTTTGTGCTTACCAGTAAAAACTCATTTGGAAACAAAAAGATCTGGAGATATTTTAAAAGGTGTATTCATCAACAAAAAATTGGATGAGAAAGGGCCAACATATGTTTAACGCCCATCGATTTGTTTTTTTGGTTATTGCACTGGGAATCGTGATCCGACTGTTTGCCTGTGAATATACATATATAATTAATTCTGATGGTATTTTGTATGTGCATCAAGCTCGCGCATTGTATTACAATGAACTGGAAAGTTTATACGATTGCGGATTGAATTATCTTTCAATTTATCCCAGATGTATTGCCTTGTTCTATCCAATAACAGGTGATTTTCTGACAGCGGCCATAACAGTGTCTGCTTTGTTTGGATGTTTGACCCTGATTCCAATTTTTCTATTGTCCCGCCATTTTTTTTCAATACAAACAAGTAGTTTTGTTACATTGATATATGCCTTGCTTCCCATTTTTGTAAAACGCTCAGCTGATGTTTTAAGAGGGCCAGCGTGCTGGTTTTTTCTTGCCTGGGGTTTACTGGCCTTTGTTCAATACATGGATTATAAAAAAGGGCGATATTTATTATTGACGATCATCTGTTTTTTTTGTGCCACCTGGGCACGAATCGAAGCCGTTGTGAGTTTTCCATCAATGGTGTTGTTCATGTTTATTTTTGCAAAAAATAAACAACGTGTCTTGCTTTTATGTACAGTTGGGGCCGCATGTTTGATTGCTTTGGGGCTTTTTGTGGAATTTTTATATGATACATCTCTGCTACAGCTATATCGTCTGGACGAAATTACAGCTAAATTCATTGAGCCATATCAACAATACACCGATCTGCGAAATTCTCTGGCAGAAAGGCTGGATAAAAATCCAATGGAATTTGCAGATCATTTTATTGTAAATGCCAGGCATCAAATTCATTTTGTTGCCTTGGGAACACTTCTCAGTAATGCCTGTGAGGCTTTTTTTTATCCCTTTTTTGTTTTTTTTATATTTGGTTTTTATCAGATTGGCAAAAAACTGAAAAACGATCCCCGGCTATGGTTTTTTATGATTATGGCTATCTCCGGCGTATGCATTGTTTATGTCCACCTTGTTCAGTACTGGATGATCGAATACCGCTACTTTGCTGTCATTATCATTGCAACATCTGTATTTGCAGGCTTTGGCATTGAACAGGTGCAATATCTATTAACAAAATATCATATTCAGCCTTCACATGCATTGATCTATATTTTTATTTTTATTTTATTGTTTGGTTTGGGGAAAAATTTAAAACCCAGAGAAAAAGATAAATATATCTTTCGGCAGATGGGAGAATTTATCGCACAAATGGAAAAAAACAAACCCATTGTGGTTGCGGCACTTCAGCCATCAACCAATTGCGAAAAAGTCCGGTTTTATGCCAATCGTTCCTATGAAGGGGTATTATGTCCACGTCAATTTTTTAGTGTGATTGAATTATGTCATAACGACTATTCAAAACTGGTTCATGAAATCAGTAAGTCGCATGCAAGGTACTTTTTATGGGAATCACATTTATGGCCTGATCATTGGTTTGATTTTAACAAACGCTATTTAAAAACCGATTTTATACCCATCATACGTTCTCAACAATCTGGAAAAGAGTCACTGGTCCTTTATAAATTTATCAAACAACCAAAATAATAATAGAGCAATATGAATGGCTACAGATGTCAATGAATATATTCAGTCTCTCTTGGGCGCCAAACAATTGTCCAGTGAAGTTGTTTTCCATACCCTGCTTCATGAAGAATCTGCAACCTATCAAGAATTAACACGTCCATTGCCTTCAGAAATCCAAAAATTGTTGTGCCAAACAGGTATCGATAAATTATATAAACATCAGGCGCAGGCCATAGACCATATTCGCGCCGGACATCATATTGTATGTGCAACCCCCACAGCAAGTGGAAAAACTTTAATATACAATCTACCGGTACTTGAAAAGATACAACATAATCCAAATATTCGGGCATTGTATTTATTTCCATTGAAAGCGTTGGCGCAGGATCAGCTAAAAAATTTCAACGAACTTGTAGCCAAATCTTCGAATATTAAAGCCAGTGCGAAGGTCTATGATGGTGACACGCCCCAATATTATCGGAAAAAAATCAGAGATAATCCGCCCAATGTCTTAATCACCAATCCTGAAATGCTTCATTTATCCTTACTGTCCTATCACGATCGATGGGCGACCTTTTTTTCAGGCATCGAATATATTGTTGTTGATGAAGTTCATACCTATCGCGGCGTAATGGGGTCTCATATGGCACAGGTTTTTAGAAGGCTTCAACGCATTTGTAAGTACTATGGGAGTCATCCGACCTTTATTTTTTGTTCTGCAACTGTTGCCAATCCAGGTGAATTGACCAGTAAATTAACCGGCCTGGAAATCAATGATATTCTTGAATCAGGTGCGCCACGTGGCGGGCGGCATCTGGTTTTTATTGATCCCATTCAAAGTCCTGCACAGATGGCAATCTTATTGCTAAAGGCAGCGCTGCATCGAAAACTGCGTACCATTATTTATACACAATCACGAAAAATGACCGAATTAATTGCCATGTGGGCTGGAGAACAATCAAAATCCATCGCACAAAAAATTAGTGCCTATCGCGCTGGATTCCTGCCTGAGGAACGTCGAGAAATAGAGCAAAAGCTATCCAGTGGGGAATTACTGGCTGTGATATCAACCAGTGCATTGGAACTGGGTATTGATATCGGCGATTTGGATTTGTGTATTCTGGCCGGTTATCCAGGAACGATAACATCATCTTTACAGCGAAGTGGCAGGGTTGGGCGAAAAGGTCAAAGCGCTGCAATGATTCTTATTGCAGGTCAGGATGCATTGGATCAATATTTTATGCGTCATCCCCAGCAATTTGTTCAGGCTGATCCTGAATCTGCGGTGATTAATCCTTACAATCCAGACATTTGTGATCGTCATTTAATCTGTGCCGCATCAGAATTGTCTCTTCATGTTGATGAACCCTATGCAAGTGCCCCCCCCATTCTTCCAGTCATTGAAAAACTGGTGGCTTCTGGAGAATTGTTATGCAGTGATGATGGCAAATATTATGTGACAGGAAGAAAACGTCCGCAAAGAGATATCAATTTGCGAGGCATTGGCAGTCGATATATTATCTATTCATCACGAGATAAAAAGAGTCGTGGGGAAATTGATGGTTACCGCGCACTAAAAGAAACACATCCGGGTGCAATATATTTACACTCAGGGAATACTTACAGAGTGGATCATCTGGATATTGCATCACAGTCCGTGTATGTATCTCCGGTTCGAGCCGGCTATTACACCCGCTATCGCGGCAATAAAACAACAGATATTATTCGTGTGGATGGCATGATAACTGTCTGGGGAACAATAGTCAGTCTGGGACGGCTCAAGGTGACTGATCAGGTGACTGGATATGAAAAATGGGATATTCGTACACGACGTATGCTTCATATGCTTCCATTGGATTTGCCGCCCTATGTTTTTGAAACCGAAGGGATATGGTTTCAGATTCCTGAACATGCGCAAAAACTTGCGGAAGAAAAATATTATCATTTTATGGGCGGGATTCATGCCATCGAACATGCAATGATTGGTATCTTTCCATTGCTGGTTCTTTCGGATCGTAATGATCTGGGCGGCATTTCCACAACATTTCATAAGCAACTGGGGCATGCGGCTGTATTTATTTACGACAGCACGCCCGGTGGAGCCGGATTGACGAATCAGGCCTTTCAGAAAGTTGAAGATTTGTTGTTGCATACGTTGCAAATCATTCAGTCATGTGAATGTGAAAATGGCTGCCCCCGATGTGTACATTCTCCCAAATGTGGATCTGGCAATCGTCCCATAGATAAACACAGTGCAGTTTTTTTGCTTGAAACCATTCAATTGATGCGTTCACCGAATACCAAAGAAATGGACGATGCCATCCAGCGCGTTAACAAGATGATCGATTCTCAAAATAAAGCGGATGATTCTGAAAAGCAGCTGTCCCCTGATTCTGAAAAGCAGATAACACCGCCTGTTTCTAAAAAGCAAGTGATACCGCCTGTTTCTGAAAAAACTGCCATAGAACAACCAGACACATTGCAAAAAGCACCTGTCTCTCTCATTTATGGGGTTTTAGATATTGAAACAAAGCGTTCGGCACAGGAGGTGGGTGGATGGCATCTGGCCAATAAAATGGGCATCAGTTGTGCGGTTTTGTATAATTCGGAAAATGATACATACGAAACCTATCTGGATCATCAAATTGAAGACCTCATTGCAGTCATGCGTCAGATGGAGCTGATCATTGGATTCAATATCAAACGATTTGATTATCGGGTATTGACTGGATATGTTCAAACAGATTATTCTCAGTTTCCCACATTGGATTTATTGGAACATGTCCATCATCGTTTGGGATATCGGCTGTCTTTGGGGCATTTGGGCGAAATAACACTGGATGCACCAAAAAGTGCCAATGGATTACAGGCATTACGCTGGTGGAAAGAAGGCAAAATTGATGAAATAATTAAATATTGCAAAAAGGATGTTCAAATTACCAAAGACCTCTATTTATTTGGAAAACAAAATAAGTATGTGCTTTTTCAAAATAAAGCCAAACAAATTGTTCGATTGCCGGTAAACTGGTAAGGAATTCTCTGAAAATAAGTTCCCCATTTCAAAACAATGTTCATCGGGGTTTTTGTTCTGTAGAGACGTAGCATGCTACGTCTCTACGTGCCAAACAATTATATGTTCAAGATATTTGGGGAACTTATTTTCATAGCATTCCTAAAAAAATATCCTGATAATGTTTTGTCAGCTGATTTTGATTAAAGCGTTTATCATAGTCAGCAACGCCAAAAAGAAACGTGCCTTTGTTGCAAAAGTCTTTGTCATTGGTGATTTGAATGGCATATAAAAAGGCATCAGAGCTTTGCGATAAACAGGTTCCGGTAATGCTGAATGAACCATGAAGGATATCTGTGGGACATAAGGTGTATTCTTTTACGTTAATCAAAAAAACATGACGGCAAAAGCCAATGTTAAACCGGATATGAAACGCTCCAAGTTGCGCGCAGGATTCAATGGCAAGGCAGACAGGCGCTTGAATAAATGTTTTCATGCCTTTCACCGCGTCGGGCTGAATATCACAAATGCGATCTAACATTATATAATCAGGTTCAGCTGTTGATTGAATTCGTATTTTCATCTGATACATTATATCGGGTGGATATATATAGTTATTCTTAAAATGGAAATCAATATCAAGGAACGTCAATGTCTCCTAAAAAAAATACCCCCTAACAATGGATGCAAAAATATGCGATCTACTTTATTGTAAAGTCATATATTCCTTGAATGTTTGTAGATTCTTATCTCTTGACGAAACAATCGGATTTGTAATTGGCCAATCAATTTTAATATCTGGATCATTCCATATGATCCCCCCATTGTCCGCTGGATCATAAAAATTTGTACATTTATATTGAACGAGTGCATACGCACTGATCACACAAAACCCATGCGCAAACCCTTCTTGCACATATAGCTGTCTGCGATTTTTATCTGATAAGAACGCTCCCACCCATTGGCCATAGGTAGGAGATTTTTCACGAATATCTACAGCGACATCAAAAATTTCGCCCACAGCAGCCATAATAAGCTTTCCCTGTGGGTGTTTTTGTTGAAAATGAAGCCCTCTCAGGACATCTTTTTTTGAATAGGACTGATTGTCCTGCACAAACTTTGCAAAAATTCCATTGTCGTGATAACGTCGTTCTTGATAGGTTTCACAAAAAAAACCGCGATCATCTGGAAAAACGTCTATTTCTATGATATTCACATCCGGAATTTCTGTTTCAATAACTTTCATTGTTTACTGATCCTTTTTTGACGAAACAATGTCCATTAAATAACGCCCATAATCACTTTTTATCAGTTGTTGTGCCAAGTGTTCGACCTGATTAATATCTATGTATCCCATTGTATAGGCAATTTCTTCAATACACGCTATTTTTAATCCTTGACGAGATTCAATCGCTTCAATAAAATTTGATGCCTGTATGAGTGTCGCATTGGTGCCTGTATCTAACCAGGCATATCCACGGCCCAGCGAGACAATTTGCAGATTTTTTTCTTCAAGATAAATCTGATTGACATCTGTAATTTCCAACTCGCCTCGTGCAGAGGGCTTAAGTGTTTTTACAATATCGATTACACGATTATCATAGTAATATAATCCAGTTACTGCCATTTTGGATTTTGGGTTTGATGGCTTTTCAACGATTTCAACAGGTGTACCATTGTCATCAAAATAGACAACACCATAACGTTCTGGATCTTTTACTTGATAAGCAAATACAGTTGCTCCCTCGTTATTGGCAACTGCTTTTCTCAAAATTGATGGTAATCCCTGGCCATAAAAAATATTGTCGCCCAGTATTAATGAAACAGAATCGTCCCCAACAAACTCTCGGCCTATAATGAAAGCCTGTGCCAGGCCTTCAGGTCGGGGTTGTTTGGCGTATGATATTGAAATTCCCAATTGAGAGCCATCGCCCAGTAATTTTTCATAAAGCGGTAAATCATGGGGTGTCGAAATAATCAATATTTCTTTCAAACCCGCCAGCATGTGTATTGACAGTGGATAATAAATCATGGGTTTGTCATATATTGGCAATAATTGCTTGCTGACCACATGTGTGATCGGATGCAATCGCGTACCTGATCCGCCAGCTAAAATAATTCCTTTCACTTTAGTTCTCCTTTTTTAGCGACTCAATCCACGAGATCCTGCTCCTGAAGGATTGAAGAGGTTGATATGTTCCATTTTTATACTTTTTAATTTCAGACTATTACATGCCCGAATTATAAAAGGTCTCATTTCATTTTCATCAGGATGCGCCTTAAAATAGCGATCATAAAGATCATAGGCCGCTGCATTGATATCAAGTTCTTCCAACCGCATGCCCAGTAAAAGGAAATTTCCTTTTGCGATTTTATCTATGGTCGTTTTCACCTTTTTTAAAGTGGCAAGTGCATCATCTGCAAGCACCTCCAATTTTTTTGTTCGTTTGGGTTTATAGACAACTTCGCCGCCTTTGAGAACTTCAACCGCATACTTATACTTTCCGGGTTTTAATTCTGGCAATGTGAAACGAACCACCTTATCTGAAGATGCCGGGACATCATATGTATTGCTGCCAACTGTAAGTCGATATGTATATTCCCCACCACAATTTTCCCACACCAATAATGGAAAATCTTTACAAACTGACATTGATCGTGGCAACTTAACCCTGATTTTTTTCTTCCCATTGGATTTTCTACACATTGTATATTTCATCGCGTGTAAATATTGACGATCAATGTCATCCAGAACTTTTTCTGATGATGACAGATCTTTAAACTTGCCATTCACCTTTTTTATGTATCCATTAATTATTTCAATGTGAGAATTTGGCTCGATCATTGTCATATGATCCTGTTGTAAAAAAATGATGATACCAGAGCCATCAGCACCTGTCTGAATATGATACCCATCAAGTATAAATCGCTCTTTCGTGTTAATAATTTGAAATGTTTGCCCATTTTTGGATAGCTCTACTTTGCCTTTAACACCGACCACCAATGCCAGCGGCACTTTCGGAGGGGTGGCAAAAACAATTCCAGACATGTTGATCAAAACCAAAATGCCCATTATACGTGAAAAAAAATTGAAATAACTCATCATTTCTCCTTTCATAATTTTTTTTTAATTTGTAACATTATTTTCTACAGCATTGTCCATCAGTACTGAAAGAAAATTATTGATTTCCCAGACACTACTGCCAAAATAAACGCTGAAATTTTGGATAGTTTTATCGGTCTTTTCATAATAAACCCTTTTAATATATCATCATTTTATTATGGAATTTTAATTTTCAACAGGAAAATTCTTTTTTCAACTATTATCATCACCATGATATTTAAGTTGCCTAAATTTTATGCATTAATTATACATATGTCGTTCTGAAATTACAAGACTTTTGCAAGGGAATCAATAGAATAATATAGGCATATCATGATTCACACTTTAATTCGTGCCTGGCCGAAAAGTTCAGGCGCTAATTAATCGTACGATTTTGTCGTGTCTTTTCCTTACGACTCTCAACAACAGATTGCTCTATCATGGTTTTTAATTTATGTTGTAAGTTTCTCAATTCCAGTTTTTCTTGTTCAAGCGCCTGAATTCTTTCCTGTAGTTCCCGACGTTCATTAACCACAGTGCTGTTTTCAAGCGCTTTTTTTTCTGATTCAAGTACAGATACTTTACTTTTTAGTGCAAGAAAATCCTTGCGAAGTTCGGCAGTGATAATTTTCTGGCTTTCGAGGCGTTTTTCAACCTCTTGAATATCGACGTCTGAGACTGCCAGATGAAAATATCGACTGGTTTCTCTAAATGTCGGTTCTATTGAAATGATTCTGATCAATAAATCAAGTGAATGCGCCCGATTCTTAGCAAGCGACTCAATCGCTTCCAGATATAATTCATTTAAATAAATGGTTTGTTTCACCTGATCAATTTTTTCAGTAATGCCCGCTTTTTCATATTCAATAAGCGCATTTTCGTAATCATTTTTTTCAAAAGCCCTGTCACCTTTTTTTTCCCAGAGTCTGGAACAATTCGAGACCGCCTCAGGTTGACGCGGATCCAGTTCTATAATTTTTTCAAACAATGCCAGTTGAGCGGATTCTTCAGTTTCTCTTTTGACCTGGCTTAACAGGGTTTGAATCAATCTTGGTCGGGCCAATGATGGATTATATGTGTATAACGTTTCCAAAAGCTTTCTGGCTTCAATGAGATCGCCTTCAGCCAAAAGTATTTCCGCCAATAATTGATTGGCTTTCATGTGATTTGGATTATGCCCTAAAGCGCGTTGCAACAGCTGGCGTGTTTCATTCAATTCACCACTTTGGTAAAGACGATAGGCTGCCTGAAACAAATTCTCGGCTACCGGCAAAATGCGATCCATTTCTTCTCGCACCCGACTCAATGGTTTTTTATCAACAATCCATAGCCGAAGAATTTCCACACGCATACGAATGCCATCATGACTGGAGCGGATAAGATTCCATTCTTCAAGAACAGAAGGTGCATCACGTAATTCACCAATGAGAATGCGAACGCCGCTTTCCTGAAGTTTATTCTCGAGTTCTTCTTGTGAAATTGGACCGGGTCCACTTGATGCTAAAGCTGAAATAACAACACGTTCAGCCGGACCAATACCATCCCAGAGCCATTCTAAAGAGTTCGTTGCGCAAGACAGGGCTTTTGGTATTAATGGATCAATATCCTGTGGTTCCACCAAAAGTCCTAAAACGCGTCGTTTTTCATTTTTTTCATCCCAAATCACCTGACACAATTGCTGTGTTAAATAAGGATGGCCACCTGTGAGTTTAACCACCTTCTCAATTGATGCATCCGACCAATTCAGGCTGTTATTTTGTTCTGATAATCGAATCAGAGATGCTGTTTCTTTATAATTCAACAACGATACATGAAGTGATTTCACCCCTTTAAAAAGAGACAGATAAACTGTGGACAAATCCTCCGGTCGCCGGCCAATGACAAAAATAAATCTCAGACGTATATCCAATTGCATCAGGTTTCTAAAATATGGAAAAAAAACACTGACAGCCTGATCATGCGTGGGGCTATCCAAAATGTCAAATTCATCAAACAATAACACAAGACTCGTTTTTTTGGGCAGTTGCCTCAGAACATATGGGATAAACATATTCTGAAAGTCAGACTGAATATCATGTGTCCATTTATCAAATGGTAAGATGCCTGAATGTTGGAGAATATGTTCCGCCAAGAACTTTAAAAGATTGTCCAGGCTTAAAGCGGCCTTGTCTTGCAGGTCAAAGTAGATTGGAATAAACTGGGTTCGTTCAGAAAGGGTATGGGCCAGACGTTGAAGGACAGATGTTTTACCTATTCGGCGCTGACCATACAAAATCATTCCATTTTCATTGGGGTTTTGAAGCGTATTCAATACTGTTTTGAGAATATCGGTTCGCCCAATAAACGCATCACCCTGTCCAACAGGATTACCAGTTATATAAGGATTACAACGTTTTCCAGTTTGTTCTTTGATCACTTTGTCTGATGATTGACAGCACTCACGTGTTGTAAACAATCCCTGATTTTTCCAATTTGCTATTTTGGTTTCAATTTCTGGTCGGATGCGCTCAAAAATATCTGAATCAATTGAACTCATATGACTGCTGACATCCAGATCTTTTTGCTGAAGATAACCAATCAACACTTTGCTGGTTACACTCAATTCTTTCGCCAGTTCATGAATTCTTAGCTTTGACATTGATGCTCATTCCCATTAAATAAATCAATCTATCTGGCAATTATCATGCCAGTCCATTTACTCTTGTTTGTGACATTTGAGATTTTCTGATGGTAACCACAGCTGTTCATTCGGATAGTAATGAACATTATGATATTTAAAAGGTTTGATGGTTCTAATTCTATCAATTTCAACAAGTGACTGACTGGGCTTTTCACAGACTTTTCTAATAGTAAGTTCAACATATCCTTGACGATTGGGATCTGGGTAGTAATATGCTTTACCATTGGGAACAATGCAAGGTTTTCCAGGAACAATCGGGGATCCTTCTTTTTGGACAACAACAGCTTGATCTTTTGATATATATTGATAAAGATACATCACCACTTGCCGAATATCCAAAAAAAAGTAAGAAAGCGCACCGATGACGATCAGTATCAAAAAGCTTTTTCGTTTCATTGTTTCCCTATTCGAGTTTAATAATCATCTGATGATTCAGGCGCATTATTTTGTGGTTTTAATTGACTTCTATTTTTTTTGAGTAAGGTTGCGATTTTGTCAGACCTGTTTTTGTGTGTAGATAATTCATTTTCCACGGCCTTATCTTCATCAAAAGAATAATCTTCATCATATAAATCTGATTCATCAAAAAATCCAGATTCCGGGTCCAAAACATATCCAATTTCACCCAATCTCAACCATATAGAAATAAGCCCAATCATGATTGATGCTACCCCAACGATTAATAAAGGAATCAAGGTGGCTTCAAACAGGCTGAACTCCGAAAAAGCCATCGTCAATATCCATCCGATTGTGATGAGAAATACCGAACAGATAATCATTACAATAAAGAAAAATAAAATAATCTTTATCAGACTGGCCAGTCCGAAACGAATAATATCATGTGATGCAGAATCGTCCATAATTTTGTTCTCCCAAAAATATGCCTGATGGCATTAATTAAAGTCTAATCATATTATACTGAACCGGTAATTGATTCAGTACCTGTGAATGTTTCTCTTTTACAACAACCATATTTTCCAGACGTATACCCCATCGGTTGGGAATATAGATTCCTGGTTCAATCGTCACCACCGAATGTTTTTCAAGTATGCTGTCTTTGAGTAAACTCAGCGTTGGCATTTCATGGGTTGCCAACCCAACGCCATGACCTAAGCCATGAGCAAATTTTGTTTCTTTATACCCCCGATCTTCAAGAAAGTCATTTGATTTTTGCGCAATTTCCTTTGTTTTATTACCGGCGATAGCGGCATCAGTGGCCATTTTTTGATTTTCAACCAGAACATTGTAAGCATCAATAAAATCTTGATCTGGCCTGCCAAAAACAATTGTTCTGGAAGTATCAGAACAATAGCCATTCAGTCGTGCGCCCCAATCAAATAATATGGGAGTTTTTTCGCCAACCACCCGATCAGTAGGAACGGCATGCGGAAGTGCGGCATTTGGTCCTGATGCGACAATTGTGTCAAAGGAAAGGCTGTCAGCGCCGCCCTGACGTATTTCACATTCCAATTGCCAGGCAATCTCTTTTTCTGTCATTTTTGGAGTGATTGATTCAAGCATTTTCATAAAGGCCTGTTCAGCTATGTGCAAGGATTTTTTGATGGCATCAATTTCGCACACTTCCTTCACGCATCGGTCATTACTAACAAAATCTGGATCTGGAATCAATTGAACATTGAGGTTTTGATCTAAAAGACTTCGTTGTAATTTATTATGTAAAGCAACTGAAATTCGATGACTTTCAAAACCCAGTGAATGGATTTCCATTTTCTTTAGAACTTCTGGAATAAAATCTTTTGGGAATTTGTTAAAACAAGCAACATCAATACCTTCCGTTTGATTTTTTGCCTGTACCGCATATCGAGAGTCTGTTGCCAAAAGAGCGTCTTTTTCGGTAATAAACAAATAGCCAGATATTTCATTAATAAAATGATCATCGGCAAAAAAACCGGTTAAATAATGTCTGTTTTCCGCATTGCAAACCATATAGGCATTATATGATTTTTCTTTTAACCGATCTTGAACCTTCCTTAAACGTTTACGATAATTGAATGTTTGATCTTTCATTGAGATTCCTGTGTTATGAATCAAGGACATGCGTTTTTAATACAAAACAGACAAAGTCACCTTCAAATACAGTGTCAGCGTTTCTTAAAACGCTTACATGAACAGTTTGTTTTTTGCCCGCAACAGTATGAACGTTTGCTTCAGCAATCAACGTTTCATTGGGCTGAACCGGTTTTAAAAATTTAACCAATGCCTGGCCCAAAACAACATTGGGATCATTAACAGCCAGCATCGCCGCATGATCCGCCAGCCCAAAAACAAAACCGCCATGCACAAGGTGATGTGTATCAACCGACATTCGTTCTGAAGTTACCAGCTTTATCCGACAAAATCCATCTTTTTGCTCAATTGGCGTACCACATAGTTCTTTATCAATATTATTATGTGTGCAAATATTCATGATGCCCCCCTTATTTTGAAGTCACAGAAGATAGATAATCCACTGCTTTTCGATAACGACGTGCCAAGGACTTATCGTACCTGTCACTAATGTTCCCGATAGACTCCCATTTTGACTGAATATTTTTCATTTTTTTAAGTGCATTGGAACGTGTAATGGCGCTATCGTTTGGGACAAAAATTTCATCTTTAAATTTCAGGGCCATATCAAGTTGTTCTGCAATAGGGATAAACTTATTGTACTCAAAGTTTGCAGTTGTCGATGTTGTTAATTTTGCCAAAATTTCCAGGCTAAGGCAAAGGCTTTCTTTCTGTTTTAGTTTTTCCTTTTTTTCAGTATCTAATGATTCAAAATGCTTGACCTGATTTGAAAAGAAATAATCATTGGCCTCTTGAAACCGGCTCCATAGCTCTCGTTCAATTTTTCGCGTGGTACTACCGATTTGCTGCCATTTTTTCTGCAGCTCCGAAAATTTGGCTGAAGTATTTTTCCAATCTGTTGATGATGCCAGGGCTTCAGCTTCCTCAACCAGTTTTTCTTTAACTTTCTGGTTATCATCCCATTGCTGTTTTCGTTGTTTGATGTAAGCGCCTTTTTTCTCAAAAAAAGTATTGCATGGTGTTTGAAATCTTTCCCATATCGTTTGAGAGTGTTCTTGTGGGACCGGACCAATCTGTTTCCATTTTTGCTGAAGATCCAATATTTTCTCTGTAAATTGATCGAATTTTTCTGTCTGATCCAGTTGCAGAACAATTTTTTCAGCCTGTTCACACAGGGCCTGTTTCTTTTCCAGATTTTTTGGAAGTTCATTTTCCAAACGTTCAAAAAACTTATTACAGGCTGTCCGGAATCTTTTCCAAAGCGCATCACTTTCATTTCTTGGAACCGGGCCAATTTGTTTCCACTTTCGTTGAAATGATTTTAATTTGCGTGATGTCTCTGTCCAATCAGATGAGTTTGCCAATTTCTCTGCCTGTTCACAAAGACCAATTTTTTCGTTCAAATTTTGTTTACGTTCCTGATCTTTTTTATTGTAAAAATTTCTTTGTCGTTCAAAAAAATGATTGCCCATATCTTGGAACGATTGTCTTAAATCTTTTTCAACAGCTTTTGGCAAAGGCCCAATGGCATTCCAACGTTCCTGAATTGTCTTTATGGCTTCTGTCGTATCTTTCCAACTGATATCATCATTTAAGGAATCCATGATTGTTTTGAGTTCGTCATGAATTTTCGATTTTTGGGCATAACAATGCGTATAAATTTGATCACAGACCTGATGAAATCTGGCCCAAATAGATTCCGACTTATTTTTTTCCACAGATCCCAATTCACGCCATTTTTCCTGAGCTCTGCGGGCAAGTTCGGCCATTGTCTGGACAGTATCCTTTTTCAAGGATTGCTCCAGGGTATCACACAATTCTTCTTTTAAGGCCAGATTGGCCCACTGTTCCCAGTTTCTTTTTTCCCAAAAATCCCGCTGAACTGTATAAAATTCCTTGCAGGCCAGTTCAAATCGGTCTGTCAATTCAATTTTTTTTTCAGGTGCTTTTTCTCCAAGGGATTGCCATTCTTTTTGAGCCGCCTTGACAACTTTTTCGAGGCCAGCACGAATTTCTGCAACTTTCGCTTGTTCGACAATGTCACACAGTTGTTCCAACCTGTTTTCTTCATTTTCTTTATGCGCAATTATTTCATTTTCTTCATTTTTTTGTTGTTGCGCAAAAAATTCAACCCCATTTTTGTATCGATTAGAAATATCAGTGGGTACACATGACATTTCTTTTATCGTTTCTGACCACTTTTGCTTTAAAGATGCAACGATATCGGTTTGGTTTTGGATATCTTTTTTGTTTTTCGTTTCTTCAAGTTGATTACAGATATCACAAAGGTCTTTCAACCTGACCTGATAATTTGCATAAGCTTTGGTTCGATCAAGGATTAACCGATCCATTTGCTCAATGGAACGATTGTAGCGCGAACTTAGATTGTGATATACTGAAAATGGAATAATACCATCTTCAACATTCAGCTCTGCCTGATCCCATTTTTCTTTAATTTCTTTCAATTTCTTTTCGTAGTAAGAAAGAAACGTTGAACTATTGGAAGAAATGGATGACTTTTCGAGTTCTTCTATTAATTGTTCTAGCTCTTTACACAAAGTGGTCATTTGCAAAACAGTATCTTCTTTACGATCAAGTTGATCCACTTGCTCTTCAATTCTTTTTCGAAATTGATTAAATCTTTTTCTGAGTGGATGTATTTTGTCAGGATCGAATTCCGTCCATTTCGTCTGAACATATTTTAAAACAGAATAACTCTCTGCCCATTTTTCAGATGCGACAATCTTTTCCAATTCCAGACATAATTCTTCAAGCTCCCACTCGGTTCGTTTTTCAGGAGAAAGCGCATCCGGATTTTCCCACAGATTGGTTAACTTTTCCTTTGCATATTTTTTTATTTTTTTATTACTTGCATTTTTGGATATGATTTCAAGATTTTTTGGATCAGAGATTTTGTCAACAATTGCTTTTCCTGGCTTGAGACCGCAATTTTGTTCGCTTATTTGGCACAACAACAATGGATTTGAAATACGAGCAATGGCCATCAAACGAATTTCTGGACGTTCGGCCTCGCATGCAATTTGCGCCAAAATTTTTTCATCATCAATTTCATCAATCAATTCTCCTTGCAGAGATGGATCAATTGTATTATGAATCTGTTTTGCATAACATCTGTTTAATTTTTTTATAGCAGTTTTTTGTACATCCTGGTTATTGTCGGTCTGAATTACCTGTTTGATCAACTGAGTATCCTCCAACAATTGAATCGCTTCAATACGAACTTCTGGTGCTGAATCATTTTCTATAATTTGTTTTAATATTTCCGACTTATCAGCAGATTCCAGGGAACGAATTGACTGAATTCGCACTTGCGGATTACTGTGTTTCCATCGGGGTACGATTAAATCTTTAATTGACATGTTAAATGTTCTCTATCTCTATGGGGGTTTAAAATACGCAATCGCTTTGACCAAAAAAATCACGCTATCCAAAACAAAAGATCTATCATATCATGGTCTTTATCTGGTTTCAAGATAAATCAGAATATGACTGCGAAGATTCCAAATAATAAAGGAGGAATTGATGAATATCAAACAATTTAGATATCATAACGATAATCTGGCATATCTCATACATGGAACATCCTATGCGATTGTAATTGATGGCGGTGCTGTTGATGAAATTTTATCGTATCTAGATAAAAATCTTTTAACGCTACAATATATTTTTAACACGCATCGTCATGGTGACCACACTTCAGGTAATAGCAGGCTCTTACAATCGACAGATGCCACTTATATTTCAGTGAGTACATTAATTGCAGAAAAAAAAGTGCAAGTTGAAAACATGAATGTTAAAATTTATGAAACACCTGGTCATACACAGGACAGCATTTGTTTTCATGTCAATGATTGGCTGATAACAGGAGATACATTGTTCAATGGCACTGTGGGGAATTGCTTTACCAATAATGACGCCACATTTGTTAATAGTTTAAAAAAAATTCTCACCTTACCTGATCAAACGATAATATATGCAGGACATGACTATGTTTTACCTTCAATGCGGTTTGCAAAAAAAAATGAACTCAATATCAATGCTGTAGATGAATTCCTCGCAGCTTATAATTCAAAACATGTATGTTCATCTCTTTTACAAGAAAAAGCACATAATATATTTTTGAGATTAAATTCAACAGAAATTATTCAATTGCTTCAATCCAAGGGCTTGGCCCATAAAAATGAAATTCAACGATTTCATTCATTAAAAGAAATTGAACTATGGGATTAATTTTATTCTTGACAGGAACACTGCCTTATTTTATATTTATTGTTTATTTAATATTAACTACCAAGTAAAAAAATATAAATTTTTATAAGACAATGGTATGATCCTTGTCTTTTGAAGGAGTGGAGTCAGTGAAAAAATACACTTATAGTGCGAAACAATCTGACAATCCGAAAAAATGGTTTGTTGTCGATGCCAATGATCAGGTATTGGGTCGATTGAGCACAGTAATCGCATCACGTTTACGCGGCAAACATAATCCAATGTTTACCCCACACACAGACATGGGAGACTGGATCGTTGTTATCAATGCTGAAAAGGTAAAGCTCACAGGCAATAAACTAAACAAAAAGATGTATTACCGGCACAGCGGTTATATTGGCGGATTGAAAGAAATAAATGCAAAAAAACAGTTAGAAAAAAAGCCTGAAGAATTGATACGTCATTCTGTAAAAGGCATGCTTCCTAAAAATCGGCTGGGCCGAAAGCTATTTAAAAAACTTAAAGTTTATTCAGGACCTGAACATCCGCATATTGCGCAGTGCCCTGAAACAATAACAATTTAGTTATTTCAATCCGCTAACGTCATAGTGAAATATTTCACTAATTGGAGACAATGAATGAGTCAAGAACATACTTATTATGCAACAGGGCGTCGCAAAAATGCAATCGCAAGAACATTCTTAAAGCCGGGTGAAGGCAAAATTGTGATAAACAAACGTCCATTGGATGACTATTTCAAGGTTGAGACAGCGAAAATGTTGTTAATGCAGCCATTTGAATTAACAGGCACGACAGACAAATTTGATATCACTGTTACTGTAAAAGGGGGTGGTATATCCGGTCAGGCCGGTGCTGTGCGTCATGGTATCACACGGGCATTGGTGAAAGTAAACCCCGAGTTTCGAAAAACATTGAAAAAGGCCGGATTTATTTCTCGAGACGACAGAGAAAAAGAACGTAAAAAGTACGGCCAACGTGGCGCACGAGCAAGATATCAATTCTCAAAACGTTAGTATACCTGTCAAATATTCAAGGGAAAGGGGAAGTATCGAACATATCTGCAACCTTTCCCTTTTTTTCTGAATACCAACTGCTCAGGAGTGATAATGACAACAAAAAAACGCGTTGCAGTCATCGGAGCCAGTGGATATGCAGGTGCAGAATTGGTGCGTCTTATTTTAGGGCATCCGCATGTAACACTTACATTATTAACTTCCCGCCAATATGCGGGCCAATCTTATGATCGTGTCTTTCCTGCTTATACCGGCCAAACAGATTTAAATTGTGAAACCTATTCGCCGGAAGATGCTATCCAAAAGGCAGATATTTTTTTTCTGGCACTTCCACATAAAGCCTCAATGCACATTGCAGCACCGCTTATAGATGCAGGAAAAAAAATTGTTGATTTATCAGCTGATTTTCGATTCAAAAATCAATCCATGTACGAAACCTATTATCAGCAACATGAATACCCTCAATTGCTCAAACAAGCGGTTTATGGCTTATGTGAAATGAATAAACAGAAAATATCCACGGCTGATCTTATTGGCAATCCGGGATGTTATCCCACAAGTGTTTTATTGCCATTAATTCCACTTTTAAGAGAAAAACTAATTGAAACAACTGGAATCATTGCGGATTCTAAATCAGGTGTAAGCGGAGCAGGCCGATCGCCTTCAGTGGGAACACTTTTTTGTGAAGTCAATGAAGGTTTTAAGGCCTATAAAGTTGCAACACATAGACATGAACCGGAAATGAATGAAAACCTTTCATTTGCAGCTGGAGAGGACATTCAAATTCTTTTTGTGCCGCACCTGATTCCCATGTCTCGAGGAATCGTCTCCACGATCTATGTTCGAACATATTGCGGTGAAAAAAAGATCAGGGAGTGCCTTCAGACCTCTTATGACAGCTGTCCTTTTGTGCGAGTTTTACCCAATGGACGCATGCCAAATTCGGCACATGTTCGGAATACCAATTATTGTGATATCGGCCTGACATATTCACAAGACAAAGGGATTGCGGTAATTGTGTCTACAATAGACAATTTAATCAAAGGCGCTGCCGGTCAGGCGGTTCAAAATATGAATATCATGATGGGATTCTCTGAAACTGATGGTATTGATGCAATTCCTTTTCCTGTTTAGCAATATAAATTAATGTTTCAATGATTGCTTTATGAGGAAT
>Ga0272440_1001480_pt1 | contig 19111 bp, 19 predicted proteins | sample SSMMMBAug17_FD_192440 | JGI IMG/M metagenome (GOLD analysis project Ga0272440, IMG submission 192440) | Marine sediment archaeal communities from Little Sippewissett salt marsh, Falmouth, MA, United States - SSM-MMB-Aug17 | ecosystem: Environmental > Aquatic > Marine > Wetlands > Sediment ...
ATTGATTGTGCCATTGAAGCCAAAGCAACATATTCTGTTAACAAACAACACTTAAAAGGCTTGCGGCACTTCATGACTGATCATCCTGAAACAAAAAAAAGAATCATTGTTTCCCTGGATGAAAAAAACAGAATGACAGATGATGGTATTGAAATCCTTCATTATCAAACTTTTTTGTCTCAACTATGGCGTGGCAATATATTTTCATAACAGAAAAAAGAAATTGCAAATATTTTTTTGGATAAGGTCCGTGCCTGAGCAAAGAAACCTCCTGCCGCACCCATTGGTTTGTAAACACTCAGGCATCTTTTATGGCAAATTCGATTTCGTTCTTGATAGGAATCTTCTCCAACTTCCCATTCTATAAGTTTCATGTTAATCTCCTTTGTTCGTGGTTATAATAATTGATGCATTTAGATAGATATTAATACATCATGCTTGATAAATAAAGCTTATCCTTTTCTGGCAATAATTAATGTCCGCCTGACAACCCTCAGTTTCCTTTTTTTCTGCATTTGACTGACAATGCCCGAATGGAATCGTTGCGTGGACAGGGGACAATCAATGTATTGTGTTATTTTCCAGCCAGTTTCAGATATGAGCTGAATATAATCTGAGATCAGAATGCTTTCATGTTCTTTTTCATCAAGTGCGGACTTGCCCTGGAAATTGCGCCAGTCTGCATTGAGTAAAGCGAGACGTGTATTGGGTTTTGCATGGCTGTTGGCCAATTGGAAAAATTGCATGAAAAAGGGCTTGACCTTTGTTCAGAATTTTACTGTGACCATAAACGCGGTAGAAGATTTACCAGTAATCAGTCTGTACAAACTGGCACATCCTGTATTACCTCTAAGATTAACAGCTTTTACCAAAAGGTTTCAAGATCATTTACTGTGACTGTGAATTGTAAACCTGCCATCAGTAGTATACAGAATCAAACAACCCAGGAAGATACAGGTATCGAGGGTATCAGTTTTACTGTCACAGAGAATAATGCGCAAAATTTGACCATAACGTATATTTCCTCAAATCAAAATTTAATCAACAATTCAGGCTTATCATTTACCGGCGCACAGATCATCTCACAAGGAAATACATACACTGTTACAGCATCATCAGTTGGAACACAGGTTTCATTAACGATTATTCCAGCCATGAATCAATCTGGAATCGCTACAATTACCATAACTGTGGCAAGCCCCAATGGCCTGACTGCAACAGAAAGTTTTGATATCACAGTTCAGGCAGTGGATGATCCACCGCAGGTCACACAATATAGTATTACAGATCTATGCCCCTTCAAAAAAATAATCTGATTGTTCATGGCAAGTGATTTTCCCTCTACTCAAAAATACAAGGAAAACATATGCCATAAACATTCAGTTTTATTGACTTACAATTTTCTGGTATGAAAAACACATCTTCACCATGTGTGCTCGCACCGCATAAAAAACATCAAAAATTTGCCAAAGAGCTTAATGTAAAAATTAGTATCATATTATTATAAAACCAGAATATTAAAGTAAAAAATATTCTTTATTTGAACAAAATTCAGTAACACTATACATGAACGAACCCACTCATTGTTTGCTCCTCAATTTCCTACTATCAATATATATTCTTTTCTCTTTTGCTCCTATTCTTCTTTTAACGTAAATCGAAATAATTTTTGTACAAATTAACATGGATTTATTCTCATTCTAAAAATGGCTAAGAATTATATATTTCATATATTTGTTTAATATTTACTTCGTAAGAAGTTCGGATATAGCCGTTTTACAAAACATTCACTTTTTGAAAGTAGCAGAGATAAATTATATGCTGTATACACTGCTGATCTGGATGGAGATGAAGATATAGACATTCTTTATGGAAACAATGACGATAATGATGTCATATGGCTGGAAAACGATGGTTCAGAAAATTTTACCGAGCATATTATTGACAGCAACTTTGCAATGCCCAGAGATATTAATAGTTCAGAGTTCATCTATAGTTGAATGTATTAACTCAATATTGAGACCATATTTAAATTGTTCAAAAAATCAAATTACTCAAGAAATGCTAAACTTGATTATGTTCTATCATAATCACCGCAGATACACTGATGGAATTCGCAAAGGAAGTACACCAAAGGAGTTATTAACAGGAAAGAAGCAGGACAAGGACTGGATAGAAATATTGCTTGAAATTATTGAAGTAGAGTCTCCAGAGTTACTATCATAGTAAAATAAAAATTTAACAGTTATGTAGTTATTAGCAAAAAAAAAGGCGTACCAACAGGCTTGGTACGCACTACTATATGTGTAAACACAAAAAGTGTTAACTACTTTTCATTGAAAATGAAGGATGCCAGTAATAACATAGTCATTCATTATTCAGCCAATCGGATACCATCGACCGGATGTTGGGATGCTGCCCGATGAGCAGGATAAACTGCTGATAATACACAAATCAATATTGTTCCAATAGAGATAATACTCATATCTTTCCAGTCAAGACGAATGGGAAGCGTTGAAAAAAAATAAATATCCTGAGGTAATTCCACAAATTGATAATGTTGTAACACATAACACAAAATAAGACCACAAAAAATTCCAAAAGAAGTTCCAATTATTCCAATAATAAAACCATTGAATACAAAAATGTTGCGAATATTTTTCCTGCGAGCCCCCATTGCTTTAAGAATTGAGATATCTTTGGACTTTTCAATTACCATCATAATTAATGAGCTCGTAATGCTGAAACCTGCCACCAAAACAATCAGGCTGAAAATAATATACATCACAGCTTTTTGGAGTTTCAAGGACGAAAACAAATTTCTATTCATTCGCATCCAGTCTCTCGCCCAAAAACTGTAACCCAGTTTTTGAACCAGAACTCTGGCAAAATTTTCAGCCTCAAAAATATTATGTAATTTGATTTCAATGCCCGAGACGCTGTTTTTCATTTCAAAAATATCTTGTGCCTGCGTGAGATCAATAAATGCAAAGGATTTATCATATTCAAAAAGGCCGGAGGTAAAAATGTCCAATACTTTAACCTGTTGAATCTGAGGCACAATTTTAGATTGATATGGGCCATTTTTAGGGATAATCATATAGATAGCGTCCCCTTTTGAGACATTCAATTGAATTGCCAGTTCCTGGCCTAAAATAAGGCCCGGTTGACTGCTATTTGTTTGTGTGGGATCAAAAAGTTTTTTAATCAAGTTTTGACGAAATGAATCATCGGGTAATTTATCAGGTTTGGCAATGGCGTTGATCATTGCACCTCGGATTCCCTTTGCAGAGCGAAACATAACTTGATGGTAAATAAAGGGATTTGCTGATTCAACGCCCTCCATTTCGAGCACCTGGTTCGTTATAGGTTCATAATCTGACAATTGACGAGAATGGTGCATGAGTAGAACATGCGGCTGTATGGACAATATTTTTTTTTGAAGTAAATGTTCTGTGCCTGTCATAACTGCAATAACAGTCATAAGTGTCATCACACCAACTGTCACACCGGCAATGGATAAAAATGTGATTAAACCAATAAATGATTGTCTGTTTTTGGCTCGCAGGTAACGATAGCCTATGAAGCATTCAAAGGGCATGTTGATTTCTCCTGTTTTTGATATCTCATACGTAAGGAATGCGCTGAAAATAACATGCTTATTTTTCTTGATCGTACAAAAAAATAAGGTCGTGTAGAGACGTAGCAAGCTACGTCTCTACAGTACAATTACCTCAAAACGAACAATATCAATAATGGGGAAGTTATTTTCATCGCATTCCTAAGCGATTACACATGCTTAAATTTTTGTAAACCATTCATATCAATCCCTAAATGCTCATATAAATAATTAATTTTACGCAATAAATTGTCCCCCAGATTATTCTTTAAGCTGTTGATTTCGTCAAATATTGGCTTTAAAGAGGCTTTACGATCCCATATAACAATAATGATTAAAGCGCTAATAAGTGTCAATATGGTTAAAACGCCACCCAGTATAAAATAATTAAAGGCTTGTTGGTTGGTGAATCGTCTATCCATATCTTGTCGTAGTCTATCCATATCTTGTCTTAATAAATCAATATGCTTGTTCGTATCGTCTATGCGCCGATTAATGGCCTCGAATTTATCATCAACACGCCTAGACAAACTGTTAAGCTTTTCAAGGATAACACTATTATCAATGTCACTTGCTGTCACATCGTAAGAGATAACAGTAAAAACAGACAACATTAATATGAATATTTTTTTAAACATATTGACACCCTTTCCGGCAACGCTAAACGCCTATACGCATGTAATGGAAAACATATAACTCGATATTTAAGTTTTTCTTACAAACTAGCGCCGGAGCTCATTCCCACGCTCTGCGTGGGGACGTATCTGGGACGCTCTGCGTCCCTTGCACTTATGTTTCAGATGTACAAAAAACAGGACGCAGAGCGTCCAGGATGCATTCCCACGCAGAGCGTGGGAACGAGCGATAGTTATCTGGAAAAAAACTTGAATATTAAGTATAACTAGCAGCTACGTCAGAAGTTATCAACTTTTATTTTTTTGCATTTATCGTTGCAATATATAATTATTTTATTTGACTTGAAAAACAATCCAATATCATGCTAAGAAAATCTCTGAAAATAAGTTCCTCATTTATTAATTGTTCATTTTGTTTTTGAACCAGGATTACACTGAAGAAGATGAATAAGATGAAATAAAACACTTTTAATTCATCTTATTCATCTACTTCAGTGTAATCCTGGTTCAAAAACAAAAATGAAAAGTTTGGTACGCATATGCTTGATTTTATATTGTTGAACAGTCAAGCATTTTTAAATGGGGAACTTATTTTCCGAGCATTCCTAAGGAATGGTCTGAAAAGTAGATGCTCAATTTATCTTGATCGTACAAAAAAATAAGGTCGTGTAAAGACGTAGTATGCGACATCTTTACAGTACATAAACCCCAATACGAGCTTTTTTTGGAGTTTGATATGTCTATAACAAAGTTTTTTATGCATGTACTTATCCTGGTAATGTGCATATTTGATGTGTCTTATGCCACTTCGACACAAAAAATTCTTATATTGAATGCATCACACAAAGGTGATGACATGAGCGATTCCATTTTGAATGGAATCGAATCTGTTTTACCCATTAATGCGCATATGGAATTATACATTGAATATATGGATATCAAGCGGCATTCAGTCAACGATTCCTTTGTCATACTAAGAGAATTGTATGTTCGTCGATATGGCAATACAAAATTAAACGCCATCATTGCATGTGATGATCTTGCCTTGCAATTTGTAATGGAAAACAGAAATTCTTTGTTTCCTAATGTACCACTTATATTTTGCGGCGTTGAAAACATAGACATAAAAATTCCAACAGGTATTACCGGTATCATGGAAATGGATGATTTGGAACAAACATATGAACTGGCCCGACAATTTCAGCCAGATACACACAATGTCTTTACTATCAGTGACCAGACATCGGTGGGGAAATCGAGACTAGAACGATTTAAATCAATTGTTCAAAAATTAACTCCATCAATCAAGGTCACACACATCATTCCGGATTCGATTTCTGATTTGATAAAAGCGACAAAACAAATCCCAGAAAACAGCATCGTTATATTTCTGCATTTTGCTGAAGACACGCAAAAAAATCAATATTCACCTGCAAGAATATTAAATATCTTTCAGCCATACCTGAAAGCACCATTGTATACTTCATGGTATTATCCCAAGGCAAATGGCATATTGGGGGGAAAGATGGTTGATGGTCGTATGCAAGGCAAGTTGGCTGCAAATATGGTTACTGAGATTTTGAATGGAAAACCTGTTGACAGCATACAAATATTACAAAAAAGCCCAAACAGCTATATTTTTAACTATCAGCAGATGAAAAGATTCCATATGAAGCTGTCTGATTTACCAGGTGGCAGCGTGATCACCCATAAACCCACTACCTTTTTATTTAAATACCGGCATCTCATTGGCACCATATCGTTGGTCTTTGTTTGTTTATTGGGCGTGGTATTAATTCTTTTTGCCAATATTGTCCGCAGAAAAAATGCCGAGCGGTCATTGGAACAACAAATACGTGTTTTAAATTCATTTATGGAAACCATTCCCAATCCAGTTTTTATTAAGGATAATCAGCATCGGTTTCAACAATGCAATGTGGCATTTCAAGCATTGATCGGCATGGATGAACAAGAAATCATTGGAAAAACATTTTTAGAAATTACATCACCTGAACTGGCAGCAACTTTTCATGAAAAAGAGCAGATGTTGCTTGAAGAACCTGGCTTTCAATCGTTTGAAACCCAATTTCAACGTTCCAATGGTGAAATATTTAATGTTATAATGAACCATGCAACTGTTGCTGATGACAGTGGGAAAGCTTCTGGTTTGATTGGATCCATTCAGGATATTACCGATTTACGAATTAATGATGACGATTAAATCTAAACATTTGGACGCCAGACATGCAAAAGGAAATTAAAATGCACCCAATTGACACCCTTTAATTTTTAATTTCAATGTTTCACATGCACAACTCACATGAAGTTTACTCATCCCCAGTTTTTTTGCAATTTCCCAGATTTCAGCACATTGAATCACCTTTTCCTTTTGTGTGACATCAATGGCGTGTGCCAGTTCCTCCTCAATTGTTTCAAGGTGTTTGATTATTTTGTTCTCAGGCGTATAGCCAAAAAGACCTGCCTGACATTTGCTCAATCGAATCCCTTCATTATTGACAGTTTGTCCCACTTTTTGCACAGGGATATGATGCTGAAGGGCAATGTCAAATGCAACTGCACAGGGCAATTTACCTGATTGAAGACGCGATTTTATTATTTCTAATAGCGTCGCCTGATCAATGTGTGAAGACTGTATTGTTTTCATAGTTTATCATTCCTAACTCTTTTTTCCCTCTGCCAGAAAGTGTTCACACCAATTGGCAAGGGGACAATTATTACAATCCGGCCTGGATGCCCGACAAAATTGACGTCCCAGATGAATAAGCTGCAAAGAAAAGTCATTCCAGGTTTTTTGGGGAAGACAATCCATGAGGTCGTGTTCAATTTTTTCGGGTTTTGTTTGAGTGGTCAAGCCCAGTCGTTGTGAAATTCTGGATACATGTGTATCCACAACAATTGTTTGCTTTCCAAACACTGCACCAAGAACGACATTGGCAGTTTTTCGTCCGACACCTGGTAAGCGAACAAGTTCATTCATATTTCCTGGAACCTGACCATTATATTCCGATTGAAGCATTTCACAGCATTTTTTGATATTTCTCGCCTTATTATGAAAAAATCCGGTGGAATGAATTAAAGATTCAAGTGTTTCAAGTTTAACCGCAATAAAATCCGCAGGATTTTTTAATTTCCGAAACAGTCTGGGCGCTACCGCATTCACCTGACGATCTGTGCATTGTGCGGATAATATGGTTGCAATTAAAAGCTCAAATGCATTTTTGTGATGAAGTTGCGTTTTGACTTCAGGGTACAACTTGTTTAATGCTTGTCTGATTTTTTTAATTCGATAATCACTGATAATTGCCATTATTATGATTCCATTCGTTATGGAATGCTCGGAAAATAAGTTCCCCATTTAAAAATGCTTGACTGTTCAACAATATAAAATCAAGCATATGCGTGCCAAACTTTTCATTTTTTTTTTTGAACCAGGATTACGCTGAAGAAGATGAATAAGATGAAATGAGACACTTTTAATTCATCTTATTCATCTTCTTCAGCGTAATCCTGGTTTAAAAAAAAAAGGAATGCAATTTATTAAATGAGGAACTTATTATCAGAGATTTCCTAAGTTCCCCATTTAAAAATGCTTGACTGTTCAACAATTTAAAATCAAGCATATGCGTACCAAACTTTTCATTTTTGTTTTTGAACCAGGATTACACTGAAGAACAATATCAATAAATGGGAAAGTTATTTCAGAGATTTCCACGCTATTTATTTGCATTAATATATCGAATACTTACAGGCTTCCGGCCGGCAACAGTCTGATATTTTTCTTTTGGGTATCCAATGCCAATGACCGCAAAAATAGATTCTGTTTTTGGAATGCCCAGATGCGCTTTGATCGAGTCATCACGTTTCATGGCTTCAACAGCAAATCCAATTAAACAGGTACCCAATCCCATTGCATGGGCGGCAAGCAGAATGTTTTGACTGGCCAGAAGTGCATCTTCCAAAGGAGAACCGCCATTAATTTCTTTGTTTCCACCAATGAGGATAGCCGCTGTCGCACCATGAAACAAGCGATCAATACCTTCCTTTTCAAAAGCGTCTATGGATTCTTTAACGCGTGAATAATAATTACTGTAGTATTGTCCCAATTCATCCTTGCTAAACCAATATGACATCAAACGCAATGGATAGGATTCTGCCAGGCGATTCAAGCTTTTAAAGTATGTCATTACATGATGTCCCAATGTCATCAGGGTGTCGCGATCTGGCAAGACAGAAAAAGACCATTTTTGCACATTCGATCCTGATGGTGCGGATATGCCAATTTTAATGAGATCGTTTAATGTTTCCAGTGGAACTGGTTTGTCTTCATAATTTCGGCAGGATCGACGTGATCGCATCAAGCGAACGAGCTGCTGTATATCGGGCTGGCCAAATTCAAGCCAATCGGTTTGTTCTTCAAACGTGGTGCAGAGAAGGGAATTATCCAGCGCATTAACTGTAATGGCACCCTGAGGGCAAATTGCCGAACAATGGCCACATTGAATGGACTCATTTCCAGTAATAATTGCCTTACCATCTTTTAACGATATCGTATCTGATGGGCAGACAGAAATACATAATCCACAGCCAATGCATTTTTCTGAATCAATGATTGTGGTTACTTTTCTTGGAATCATTTGAACTCCTTTAGGAAATCTGCGAAAATAACTGCCTCATTTATTGGTATTGATCGTTTTGAGATAATGGAACTGAAGATACGTAGCATCAGCATGCTACGTATCAACACGACTTTATTTTCAGTACGATCAAGAAAAATGAGAATGTTTTTTTCAGAGCCTTCCTTAGAATAAGAAAGTGTTTTACGCATAAGATTGAACTCGAACAGCCAGCACTATGCCCTTCGCTGTTTCAATGTTATCAGCAAATACTGAACAATGAACGATGGATTTTCTGGGTTGTTGTTCAGTCACATGCGCTTTGAGAATTAATTGTGTATTCATGGGTGTGGGTTTTAGATATTTGACATTCAGCTCACCGGTAACAAAGTAAATAACAGGCTCTGTTCCCAATTCACGCTTATCCACGCGATAGGCATGCGCCATTGCTGTACAAATACTGTGACAGTCAATCAATGCGGCAATCAAGCCGCCATAAACTACACCAGGAAAAGCTGAATGATAATGACTGGGCGTGAATCGGCAAACGCCTTGATCATTTTCCCAATAACTTTTAATATGTAACCCTTCTGGATTATTCCGGCCGCACCCATAACATATAGCGACATCATCAGGAAAACAGTCTTGAAAACATTTTTCCACCATTGTTTGATATGCTCCTGATTATTCAAGTAATGGACAAAATAGCAACGCCTTCCAGATTGCGCAACAGTTTCATTGAAATATCACCTTTAACAAATTCCTCAGCACGAGATTTTTTCTTATGGCCCAGCACAAGGGTGCCATAATTGCCTTTTTTTAGTTGATCAATTATACCATCGGCAACAGTGGGATATGAATCTGAAACAATTTTGGTATTTATTTTTTCTGCTAAAAGTCCATGGGATACTAAAATTTTCTTCGCATTCTCAAGTTGCGATTGCCATTTTTGTGTTTCTTCTTCAGTAAAATTTTCTCCCATTAATTCTTCGCTCATGGACGTTTTTCTAAAAATATGCAATAAAGTAATATTAACGTCCTCTTTGCAAAGCGGTAAGAGAGAAATATATTCAAGAGCTTCCCTTGAACTGACCGAATCTTTAAGAACGATTAGAATTGAATGTTTCAATGTATGCCTCCTTCATGTAAAAAAGGAATAATAACAACGATTAATATCTTCTAATAATTCATCAATCGTTTCATAATAAACGTGGGATCGTTTTGAAAAATGCATCAATACATCATTGAGCATTTTGGGGATGTAAGGAAATATTTTCCGAAGGTTAATAAATCGCCATTTATCCAATAGCGAAAAGTCCCTTTCTTCCAGATTATCCTGTAAATCCCCATAAAAATTCGTATTGTTTGTAATCATGTAAAGATCATGAAAGCCTTTACCAATAGCATACAATAAAATATTGCCCAAACCAAACAGATCCATTGCAAATGGATTTTCAGTGGCACTGTAATCATAATCAAAATCGATCCAAACGTAGTTTCCGGTTTTTCTTTGAAAAATAAGATGATCATTGCGAATGTCACCATGAAGATAATCATTAATATGAAGAAATCGAATGGCTTCAAAGGCTTTGATCAATTTTTTGAAAATATCCGGCAAGACCTCATGGAAATATTTGTGATGATCCATCTTTATGGTATCGATATAATTAAAAAAATTGGGCCCGCGAACAATATCGATAATTCGAATGTTATTTCCTTTCGGGTCATGGTATGATTCACCCTGCATAAACAAAGGATGATCTCGCACCAATGACAGGATTTGCCCTTCTTTGTCCGGATTGCGAAAACATCGAATTTTAACCCCGGCCAGTGTTGTATAAAAGGACTCCAGAAATGAAAGCTTGACTATTTTTTTTTGCTCAGTGGCATCTTCAATAGCGCGTTTCACCCACATTTTGGGATCTTCAATACCAAAGCGTCGTTCCCGCTCATGTCCGGTGACAGTTAAAACACGATCCGCCACAAGGATTTTATCGCCACAATCAATAGAATAGAAATCCGATGTATCAGTGAATCGTCGGGCTGTCATGACCCGAATCCTTCAAGCATTCTTAATGGAAGATTGGAAAATGAGCTTTTGACATCATCAATGAAATTTTTCATGCCATGATGTTCAATCACCAGCCCCAACAGACGATTCAGGACAGCGAAAGAATCCATGTCATACTCTGCCAACTGCAGGGGTTCATTGTGATATACGCGAATCATGCCAATAACATCTTTACGACAAGTGATCGGGAAGCATAACATGGCGTGAAAGCCTTCTTGTTTGGCAGCCTCAGGATAAAGAACCCGGTCATCGCACAACATGTTATCAATACAAACAGCCTCACCTTTTTTCAGCGGGCTGTCTTCCAGGCGAATGGGAATAGGCCCTTTGGCGAGATATTCATCGCTGATTCCATAAGTGGCAACATGAAATAACTCCTGTTCTCTTTCATCAAATAATAAAATTGCACAGGCCTTGACCTCAAAGGAACGACAAATCAACTCTACAAGATCGTTGAATAATGTATTCAAATCTTCATAGGTTGACATTTCGCGACACAGTACCTTAAAAGCGCGAAAATTAATGCGTCTGGTTGGCGTTTCACTCATTTTTTCCTCCATTGATTCAGCAGGTTAATAAAATTAAATAATTGACCTCTTAATTGGCATACAGGAGCATGGATATTTTGTCAAGATATGTTAATAGGAAATTGATTTCTTCTGATTTTACTTATTTTTCAAAATTTCTTTCCACTGATTCAATCGTTTTTTAATGACCGATTCATACCCGCGATCAGATGGTTCATAATAAACTTGGCCATCTAATTTATCTGGCAAGTACTGTTGATTTGTCAGCGCATGCTTATAATCATGTGAATACTTATAACCTTTACCATAGCCAAGGGAATTCATCAGAGGCGTTGGCGCATTACGTATGTGCATGGGAACTGGCAAAGCGCCAGTTTGTTTGATATCTGCCTTTACTCGCTTGTATGCCTCATAAATACGATTACTTTTTGGCGCACAGGCCAGATATATAGCTGCCTGCGCTAAACAAAGCTCACCTTCCGGATGTCCTAAAAATTGAAATGCCTGCATGGCATTCAGTGCGATATTCAATGCGTGGGGGTCTGCACAACCAATATCTTCTGAGGCAAAACGCACCATTCGACGTGCAATGTACAAAGGATCCTCTCCTGAAATTATCATTCGCGTAAACCAATATAACGATGCATCTGGATCACTCCCCCGAAGGCTCTTATGTAAGGCAGATATCAAATTATAATGGTTTTCACCTGTTTTATCATAGGTCAGAGAAAGATGTTGAAGGGCATCTTTTGTATGCGAATTATCTATGTGTATGGATGTGGCATCCGCTTTGTTATGTCTGGAAACAGCCATTTGCACCACAAGTTCCAATCCATTCAAAACTGCGCGGCCATCGCCATCAGCAACTCGTATCAAGCTTTCAATTGCATCTTCAGATATAGCAATATCTAAAAAACCAAATCCATTTTCTGAATCATTAAGAGCCTTTTGAATAATAGTACGTAGGTCTGATTCGGATAGTTTTTCCAGAACCAATACCCGACATCGAGATATCAATGGGGCAATTATTTCAAAAGAAGGATTCTCAGTTGTGGCACCAATCAGCGTTATCAAGCCGCTTTCAACATGATGTAAAAATGCATCCTGTTGTGCTTTGTTGAAGCGATGAATTTCATCAACAAATAAAACAGTTCGCTTCTGATAATATCTGCGGTTATCTTTTGCCGCTTCAATAACAGAACGAATTTCTTTGACACCAGACAAAACTGCAGAAAAATGAACAAAATGCGCCTTTGTTTCCGAAGCTATCATGCGTGCCAGGGTTGTTTTTCCACAACCAGGTGGCCCCCATAAGATCATTGAAAACAGTTGATCTGATTTCAATGCATGCCAGACAACCGCATTTTCTCCAACCAGATGTGTTTGCCCTGTGTAGTCCAAAAGACTTTTGGGGCGCATTCTTTCTGCAAGGGGGCGGGTTCCATCTGAATTCTTATGTGCACGATAGTCAAATAAATCCACGAATTACATCCCGATTAATTATGATCCATTCCTTAATTCTTTTGCCAGTGCAAGTGCCTGTTCAGGTGTTGAGATCTTACCTTGATCCTGAGCCCAGCGTAGCATTTGAAGTATTTTACCCATAATTGGGCCGGGTTGAATCCCAATTTCCATCAGGTGCTTACCTGTAATTAAATTTTTTGTACAGATTACCGGCTGAATATCATTATAAAAAGACTCGATAAACTGAATGACTTTTTCTTGATATGCCATTCGATCTGATTCCTGAGACTTGACACCGCGTGTTGCCTGCTTGTCGGCAATACTCAGTAATGCAACAGCAATAATTGTTTCACCCAGTTTTCGGCAGCTTTTCAATAGTGTGTGATAGCGTGTATTGTGATGTAATAAATCTCTAATATGAAGATGTTCTTCAACCAGAGTACACACAAATGCGGCATGCTTTTTGGACAACCGAATACGATCACAAATTTTTTCTATTTCGTTTTTACCCAATTTATCATGACAATGAAAAGAGATTTGATGCGTGTCAGGGTCTTGTTTCAGGGTCAATGGTTTTGCCACATCATGAAACAGACAGGCCAATTTGATCATGGCTATATTGTCGTTTTGATATAAATACTTGCATACCAGATCATTTGTCGTTGCAAGCAACGTATCTATTTGTGCAATCAAACATTCAAATGTTTGCAATGTTTCCAATGAATGACCCCACACATGGGTGTGATGATAATCATTTTGACGACAAGATCTCAAGGAATCAATTTCCGGAAACATGGCAGAAAGTAAACCTGTCTGATCCATCTGTGCAATATAAGGATAAATATCTGTATGCTGCAATAGAATTTTCAGTTCAAACAGGATTCGTTCAGCAGATACAGTTTGAATTCTGTCTGCATTTGATTGAATATGCTTGATGGTGTTGGGATCAATTTCAAAATTCAATTGTGCTGAAAAACGATAGGCCCGAAGCATACGCAGTGGGTCATCAATAAATGACTTCTCAGAGGCCATACGAATAATTTTTTTGGATATATCTAGCTGTCCGGAAACGACGTCAATTATTTGTGAGGCATCCAGTTTTCCTGATGCCAGTGGTAAGGCAAGTGCATTGATAGTAAAGTCACGCTGATGTAAATCGGATTCGATGGTCTTGCCTCTGATTTCGGTAATATCAATAAAATTTTCCGGTGATGTTCTATTAATAAGGCGAAAACAGGGGACATCAGGTTTTTTATCCATCACAACACATACCGCATGCTTTTCTTTTGCCAAAGCATAGGCTAACTGCCGGGCATCTGCACAGACCAGATCAATATCCTGAGCTTCACGATTCAATATAATATCCCGGACACATCCGCCGACCAGATATACGTCCTTATTACTAAAAATATCTGTTTCAAATAACCAATCAGATAATCTGTCTTCCAGTGATTTCATGTACGTAACAAATCCTTTGTCTATAGACGACTAACATACCGAATATTTCGTGCTTCCAAGCCCTCATTGCGTGTTGATTGAATAAGATCGAACTCGAAAATAATACTTCTGTCAGGAAGCTCTCCTACATCATAATTTGGGCAATGATCCAGGTGTGATGCATGAAAATAAGCGGTCTTATAAGGTGAATCACGATGTCTGGTATCTGTAATCCATAAATGCTCTTTACTGGTTTGAAGATAACGCATAAAACCAAAACCACGATCCTGTTTATATTCATAACAACAGCCACGAATGGTGGAATTGACATCTCCCCACTCTGATGAAGAGTTCTTGACTGGTAACAAATTAGGAACCAGATAACCCGACATAAAAACATCAACTTCGCGTCTTAGCTCTGATGATACATTATCAAAGGCCAAAACCTCAACCCGACATCCCTTGTTTTGAAGTGCGCGGACTACCTGTAAAAAATCGCCATCGCCAGTCACCAATACCACTCGTGTCAATGCACTGGATTGAAGTAATGCGTCTACAGCCATATCTAGATCGGAATTGGCCTTTGCAAATTCATTGCCTTCTTCATCAACATAGCGTTTTACATTTTTTTGAATGACTTTATATCCCAGATCTCTTAAAGTATCATAAAAATTATTCGTTTTTTCTCTATATGCCGGATTTTCCCTTGATCTTTCGACATCAAAGGCAACATATGCGTTCAGACGAATGGCATCAGCAGCATCATGGCAGGCAAATTCACGTAATACATCATAACGCATGCCATATCCGCCATTCATTGCAATATTTGCAACATCCACATATAATCCGACAGTGGACGTATAATTCATAAAATTTTCCTTTTTGACAGAAAAGCCGAATGGCTAAATAAAAAATTTGTGATACAAATAATTTGTATCGTTAATATGCAACCTTGTAGCTGGCGCATATTTTACTTAAAGTTATAATTACCAAATACTCCGAGTGATAACCATTTATATAATTGTTGAAACAAAAATTTTTAGATCTGTTTGTTCGTTGTGCGATTATATCATTTAAAGAGAAACTGTTGAATAATATAATTTTTTCGTCAATGCAAACTTTAAAATAATCGAAAATTCCGACACGGCCAATCAAGTGTTAGCAATGAACCATTTAAATTATGTTGAATAATGTTCTAGCTACCCGCAAACTTGATGAAGGCCAAACTTACTTGCTAAGGAATGCTCTGAAAATAAGTTCCCCATTTAAAAAATGCTTGACTGTTCAACAATTTAAAATCAAGCATATGCGTACCAAACTTTTCATTTTTGTTTTTGAACCTGGATTACGCTGAAGAAGATGAATAAGATGAAATCAAACACTTTTAATTCATCTTATTCATCTTCTTCAGCGTAATCCAAGTTCAAAATGAATAGAATTGACTCTTTCAGAAATGAGGAACTTATTATTTAAGTATTCCTTATTTATTATGTTTATCTTATAACATTTAGGTAGTTATTTACCTATACCTTTGATCGAGAATGAAATACAATAAATTAATTACCTGATATTTTATAATCCAATATCAGACTATAACAAATGATTTGCAATAACAATTTTTTGAATTTCTGATGTGCCTTCATAAATTGTAAATACACGTGCATCCCGATACAATCGTTCCACAGTGTATTCCTTGATAAAGCCATATCCACCATGAATTTGAATGGCACGTGCAGTGATTTCGTTCACCATTTCCGATGCAAACAATTTTGCCATTGAAGCCTGACGCGAAAAGGGTTCATTTCGATCTTTCAATTCAGCCGCAGATAACATCAATTGTTTGGCAGCTTCAATCTTTGTTGCCATTTCTGCAATAACAAAGCGTGTATGTTGAAATTTTGAAATGGCGCGGCCAAATTGGGTTCTTTTTTTGGCATACCGAATGCTTTCATCTAATGCTGCCTGAGCCACGCCAATAGATTGTGCCGCAATGCCAATTCTGCCACAATCCAACGCTTTCATGGCGATTTTGAAACCTTCACCTTCCTTTCCCAGCAAATTATCTTTGGAAATGCGACAATCATTGAAAGTCAAATCCACAGTATCTGAGGCACGTAATCCCATCTTATCTTCTTCTTTACCCACGATAAGGCCTGGCGTGCCTTGTGGTACCAGAAATGTGCTGATACCACGATGGCCAGCCTTTTTATCTGTTTTTGCTGTCACGATAATCAAACCTGCATTTTTTCCAGATGTAATAAAGCGTTTATTGCCATTAATGATATAATCATCACCCTCTCGAACAGCAGTTGTTAATTGATCCACCGGATCAGACCCTGCATGAGGTTCTGTCAGGGCAAATGCGCCAATTATTTCACCTGAAGCCAGTGGGGATAAAAATGTCTGTTTTTGTATATTGTTGCCAAAATTGAGAAGTGTTTCACAAACAATGGAATTATGCACAGACATAATTACTGCAGTTGATGCACATGAATACGCAATTTCCATTAATGCAAGGGCATAACTGACAGCATCCGCACCAGAACCATTATATTCCATGGGAACAGTCATGCCCATAAGACCAAGTTCTGCCATTTTTTTTAGATTGTCTCCCGGAAATTCTTTTGTTTTATCTCGCTCCATGGCAGTTTCACGAATTACTTTCCGCGAAAACTCTCGTACCATCGATTGAATCATGCGTTGTTCATCAGTAAAAAACATGTGACATTCCTTTTATGGCGTATAAATTACCACCAATAATCTGGCAGTTTGATCGCAGGTATTTTTAAGCTTATGGCGAATACCTGAATTAAAATGAAGTGCATCCCCTTGTTTCAGGTGATTGACATGCTCTCCAACAGTGACATCGACTTCGCCATTGAGCACATAATTAAATTCCTCGCCTTCATGATGAAAACCAACGCCTTCATGGTCAGCCAATGGATCAAGGGTAACGATAAATGCTTTCAGATGTTTCTTTTCTGTGCCAGGTGTCAGGTTGGTATAAGCGTAATTGGCAGTACGTTTTTCATAAGCCTCAACACGTGAATTTGTATTCCTGGATTCTTTAAACAAATATCCAGAATCCAGAGACAGCGCCTTTGATATTTGCAATAAATTCCCCACCGGAGGGGTTAATTGATTGCATTCAATTTTTTCAAGGGTTTCAATGCAACAACCGGTTGCATTGGCTAACTGATCAAGTGTCATCCCTTTATCAGTTCTGACAGTTCGAATTTTATCGCCGATGGACATTTCCCCATATGATTCAGATTGACAGGGCTCTGCAACCAGAACATCTGAGGATTGAACACGCTGTGATGACTGTTGCGTCATGAGAAATCTCCATTACCATTAATTGTAAGAATAAAATCCACGCCCGGTCTTTCGACCTAACCAACCGGCCTCGACATATTTTCTAAGTAAGGGGCAGGGGCGATATTTCGAATCTTTGAAACCATCATAAAGCGTTTCCATAATTGCAAGACAGGTATCCAGACCAATTAGATCCGCCAATGCCAATGGTCCCATCGGATGATTCATGCCCAGTTTCATTACAGTATCGATATCTTCCTTTTTGCCTACATTATGATACAATGCAAATACAGCCTCGTTAATCATGGGCATCAGAATGCGGTTCGCAATAAAACCAGGAAAATCATTGGATTCAGCCGGCGTTTTGCCAAATTTTTTGGACAAATCCCATGTTGTTTGAAATGTTTCATCAGATGTTGCCAGTCCACGAATAATTTCCACCAGCTTCATAACAGGCACAGGATTCATGAAATGCATGCCTATGACCTTATCTGGTCGGCTGGTTTTTGCGGCAATTCTGCCAATTGGAATGGATGATGTATTTGTGGATAAAATGGTATGTTTGGAACATATCCGATCCAGATCCTGAAAAATACTGTTTTTAATTTTTTCATTTTCTGTAGCTGCTTCCACAACAAAATCAGCAGCTTTCATATCGCTTAGATTCGTTGATGTGGTAATACGAGAAAGAATGTTACTTTTTTCCTCTTCAGTAATTTTTTCTTTTTTGACACTTCGTGTAAGCAATGCATCAATATTATCCAGACCTTTTTTCACCAGTTCGTCTGAAATATCGTTCATGATAACATGTGTGCCACTCATGGCTGCAACCTGAGCAATACCATTGCCCATTTGTCCTGAACCGATGACACCGAAAGTGTTGATATCCATTTTTCCTCCTTAATAAAGTTAATATAAAAGTTTTTAAAGGAATTTGTATCTATGAAATTATAAGGTCTTCAATAAATTATCAAGCATTTTTTTGTGAGATGGGATTTTATTGAATCTTTTTTTGGGTGTTTTTTTCAGATGGCGGTAGTGGGAAGTTAATATTTATTTGATCTTTCCGCAAAATTTATGCATATTTAGGAAATCTCTGATAATAAGTTCCTCATTTAATAAATTGCAGTCCTTTTTTTTTGAACCAGGATTACGCTGAAGTAGATGAATAAGATGAATTAAAAGTGTCTCATTTCATCTTATTCATCTTCTTCAGTGTAATCCTGGTTCAAAAAAGAATAGCATTTACTTTTTCAGAAATGAGGAACTTAGGAATTCTCTGAAAATAACTTCCCCATTATTGATATTGTACGTTTTGAGGTAAATGTACTGTAGAGACGTAGCATGCTACGTCTCTACACGACCTTATTTTTTTGGACGATCAAGAAAATTGAGCATGTTATTTTACG
>Ga0272440_1001481_pt1 | contig 19101 bp, 9 predicted proteins | sample SSMMMBAug17_FD_192440 | JGI IMG/M metagenome (GOLD analysis project Ga0272440, IMG submission 192440) | Marine sediment archaeal communities from Little Sippewissett salt marsh, Falmouth, MA, United States - SSM-MMB-Aug17 | ecosystem: Environmental > Aquatic > Marine > Wetlands > Sediment ...
TGATTTTATGCTTTTATCGTTAGAAAAAGGGGACGTCTATGATTTTATGCTTTTATCGGTAAGAGGTTGAAACTTTCAAAGAAAAGCATAAAATCATAGACGTCCCCTTTTCACGTCCCCTTTTCACTTTTCACGTCCCCTTTTCATACGTAGACGTCCCCTTTTCATACGTCCCCTTTTCATAGACAAATATAAACCTACTTTTCATTATGATTTTAAGATCAATTTGGGTTGTCCATAAAACACATGTTTTATGGACTTTGACAAAAAAAGGCAATCTCGGGACACATTAAAATACCCCAATATCAAATTGATTGACATTAAATAGAGATTAAACAGGGACGAAAAAGATATTTCGCCCCTGCGATTTTAATTATGGTACTTCAACAATGGGGCATTCCCCATCAAAAGCAACATTTTCACCAGCACTTTCGGCAATACATTCATTGCCATATGTTTTGCCATTGCATCCACAAACGGGATCAAGCAACATGATACAGGCTTCGGGACGTGGTTGACAAATGCCTTGTCCCTCACAATCACCCATTGTTTTTTTACAAATGAATTGATCATCACAATCAGAATTGGTTGTGCATCGCGCGATGGGATAAAGTTCTATCTCAAGAGGATTTTCTCCTGGATAGATCTCTATTTCCATTTTTTGAGGTTCAAAATTTTCAGTCTCAAAGGTAATCACATACCACCCAGTCGGAATCGATTCAAAAATAAACTTACCCGCGTTATCTGTTTCTGTCGTCATGGATTCAAGTGTCATATCATTGTTTCTTGGAATGAGTGTTACGATTACACCAGGAATGCCAACAATACAATCAGATGCTGTAATATCGCAATCAACCGCTCCATTTCTGACAATGCCTTTCAACACCGATGGTTCAGGTTGAACCTGAAGTTCAATATCAATCAAGGTTTCTTTACCAGGAAGAATTTTTATCGGCTCTTCCCAGATCATCCATCCGTCAGCTTCGATGTGAAGGCTGTATTCTCCAGCTTTAATCTCATTAAAAGCATAATGCCCCTGATCATCTGTTTTGGTTTCCAATTGTTTCGTTACTGTCGTATCTGATGACGTATCTGTCAGATTCAGCAGAGTCAAAACAACCAATGCATTGGCAACAGGTTTTAAACATGTTCCAGCGCTATCGCATTCTGGTACGTTTCCAGAAACAATCCCTTTTAAGGAAGCGATAGCTGAATAAGGAATGAGCAAAATATCTTTTTCTAAAGTCGTATCTTGTATGATTTCGATTTCACCCTTCCATGCTTGATATCCAACTGCCCGAGCAATAATCGTATATAAGCCTACGGGTAATTTGGGTAGCGCATAGGAACCATCATCATTAGACTGTGTTTTAAACTCATATAGAATTTGATTAGCATCTGAGTTTGTAACACCAGGAGGGAGTATCTGCACTAAATAAATATCCGCACCAGCGATGGGCATATTTTCTGTTTTTGCATCCCAAACCATTCCCTTAAGGGCTCCTGTTTCTGGTTCAGGCTTGCATTCTCCAAAGTATAGCACATTGATACCATTGGCGGCTGCCTCACATTCATTACCATAGGTGTTGCCATCACAGCCACAGACAGGCTTATAGATTTCAGGGCATCCCTCCGGTCTGGGAAGACAAATGCCTGTGCCTTCACATTCTTGAACGGGTTTTGAACAAAACTCGTTTGATGAACAATTTGAGCTATCCTCGCAATATCGGGCAGGCATTAACTCAAAATTCCGAATATTTTCACCTTCCTGAATTTCAATATGGTCCACTCGATCCTGATAATTCTCCGCTTTAATATGAATGGAATATGGGGCAGATGGAATATCAAAAAATTCATATTCACCCATTTCATTGCTTTCAGTGAAAAGTGGTTCCATACTGCTAATATCCAATTCTGAAATTAATTCAATTTTCGCTTTTGGAATAGGAAGGATACAATCCGCCATATTGTCGCAGTCAACCATTCCGTCTAATATGCGACCTTTAAGATGAGCCAAAGGTTTTTGAGGCATCAGGTTAACATTAATCTCTGTCTCTGTTGCAGATTCAATCATGACCTGCTTTTTCCATTCCATAAATCCTTCTGCTCGAACCTGCATGGCATATTCACCTGACGGCATTCCTGACAATTCATACAAACCATTCTTATCGCTTGTTGTTTCCAGGTTAGGAATGGTTCCACTACTGTCAGGTGTCAGGAAAAACAATTGAATATATGCACCAGCGATTGGAACAATGCATCGCTCGTCATCTGTCGTGCAGCGAACAGATCCATCATGGACCATGCCTTTTAGAATAGATTCACCAATAAATGGTTTTAAAGAGATATCTTTTTCCTGAACATCACCAGCTTCCAGGCGAATAACCATTTCAAAAGGTTCATATTGATTCGCACGAACGGTCATCTGGTATTCACCGGCCGGGATATCTTTAAAAGAATAGATTCCATTGCTGTCGGTTTCAGTACGCAAGATTGGAATGAATGAGGAATTTTTCATGGATACCAGTAGAACGGAAGCATTTGAAATGGGCCTCAGACAGTCTTCTGATGCACAATCTGTGCTGGCATCAAAAACATGACCTTTTAAGCCTGTGATGGAATTTTCAGGAAGTAATGTAATATCTTGAACCTGTATTTCTCCTGATAGAATTTCAACAAAACCTTCCCAAGGTCTAAACATTTCAGCACGAACAATCATCTGATATTTTCCTGATGGAATCTGCTCAAAAAAGTAATACCCGCGTTCATCAGATTTTGTTTGAAACAAAGGTACTGCTGCAATGTCAGGATCAGTGCCAAATAAAGAAAATAATGATATTTCAGCACCAGGAATATTCAAGATACAGTTAGCCCCCACACAATTTGCTGCACCATTAAACACATGACCTTTTAAATCGCCACGTTCGGCTACAGGATTTAACATAAAGGATAAGTGAAGTGGTTCCTCAGGAGGCACATCAACCGTATCTTCCAATTTTTCAAAGCCCTGTGCTTTAATTAATAGATTGTAGGTTCCTTCGGAAATATTAAAGAACTGAAAAACGCCATTTTCATCTGTAACAGCCTTTTCATGGCTGATAACCGTATTAAGATCAGTTGTGATTTCTGGGTATAAATAAACAATAGCACCAGGAACAGGTTTTTCACAAACACCATCAGAGCATTGATCCGAATGGGTCATTACAACACCTTGAATACGAATATTTTGCTCAACTGGTTGCAGAAAAATTTCCATGCTGTCGTTTTCTCCAGGGGCCAAATGGATAGTATTTTTAAATGGTACAAAATTTGGCGCTCTAACAACTATCTGGTATTCAATGGCTGCCAGACGTGGAAAGAAAAATTTCCCATCAGGTCCAGTGACCACATGTTCTCCAATATCTGAAGACAGCTTGTTTTCATCGGTTGACAGCAAAGGAAAAAGAATTACATCAGCATTTTCAATGGGAACCAGACATTTGGTACCATCATCGCATTTGACCGAACCATCATAAACAATGCCTCCAAATGTTGCAATCACACCACTGGGTTTGAGAATAATATCATGTTGGACCATTTCGCCAGGAATAACCGCTACTTTTTCAGTTACAGTGGCAAATCCTTGGGCGACGACAGTAATAACGTAAACAAGTTTTCCATCCACAGGATAACCAACACTCAAGTCAGGAAATTCGTAAAATCCATCATCACTGGTTTGTGTTTTAAATTCTGGTAATGGGGCAAATGTGAATGATGCATCTGTTTCATCTGTTGCTGTAAGCGTTGGATATGGGAAATATGGTCTGGCAATTAGCGTTGCGCCTGAAACAGGTATTCTTTGTGCGGTAGCTGCATCTAAGTTGTCCAGAGCAAAAACATGACCGGATAACATGGCTTTTTGTTGCTGTTGTTTTCGAGTTAAAATTACTTTTACAAACTGAGTGGCTTGATGCCAGTTTGAATAGGGATCAACACAAAAACAACCCGTACCTACATTTTGAATTAACTTGAGAAGCTCATAGGCAGACTGGGCTGAATCAGATGCTATTACATTGTTATCATTACTACTTTCTGAAACACCTTCACTCACAATTATAGAACCATTTGGATTGATAACTGGTAATGGGCTATACGTTTCTGGTTTAATAACAATTTGTTGACGATAATCTTCAAATTCATCATGTCTTACAAACAGTGAGTATTCACCAACCGGTACGCCAATAAAAGAAAAACCACCGTTTTTATTGGTTTTTCCAGATCTGACCACTTCGATGGTACCATCTTTGATAAAACCAATTGAAACACTGGCATTGTCTACCGGGTAGAACGTATCCCAAACCCCTGAACTGACATTGGGTGCTTTTTCTACCACTTTCCCCATGAGGGTTCCTGTTTCTTCAGAAGGTTCAGGAAAGAGAACTAAATTTCGTTTACTTTCACTGCCACCAACCACACTGACAATGCTCAGCACTTTTTGAAAACCGCGTTTATTGGCCATAACAAAATATCGACCTTGTGGTATAGCATCCAGATAATAAGCGCCTGTTTCATCAGTGATTGTTTTTCGAATGGGTGTTTCACCTGCCGCAATTTCTTTGTTTAGGTCAGCAGTGTTAACAGCAAACAAACTCACGATTGCATCAGGCAAAACAGAGAGGGTACCGGATGGGTCAGGTGTCAGAACATGCCCGGAAACGTTGCCATCAATGTTTTCCATCTTTTTTAAACGAACATTGATGGTTGCCACCATTTCAGCTTCGACATCAGCCTTGATTCGGCTGCTGATATAACGATCATGGGACACCGCTATAATATGTTGACCTGGGCGAACACTTTCAAATCGAAAGCCACCATTTTTACCTGTTTTTTGTGTAAATTTTTCACCATTTTCTGAGGTGCATATAACCAGAGCTCCTGAAATGGGGATCCATATTTCAGCATCTCCAGTATCTTCGCTAACAACACCCTGGATCGTTCCAGTGTCATTAATCAGGACAATTTGTGCATCGTTAACATCCGGTCCAGATGCGTATTTTATCGACCGAACACCAGTAATTAATTGCAATTGATAAATAATGTCTTGTAGACCGATCAGTCTATCAGCGTTTGCATCATTTAAATACAATGTTCCGTCCTGATCCATGCCAGCAAAGGCAGGGGGTATAAACAAGACTAAAATCAAAAACATCATCATCAGCACTTTTTTCATTTTGACCTCCTTTTGTCAAAAAAAAGTAATCATTGTAAGACTTCATTTTTGTTGGTTTCATAAATAATAATGGCGAGACCCTTTTCTCGTCTTGTGAATGATTGACTGATTAAGATGTCACCTCCTTTCAAGCATATTGATTTTTAGAAAATAATCACCTCAGATAATATTTTCTAAAAAACTCTGTTTTAATTTAATTAAATCGGAAAAAAGCTTTGTCAACTTAAATACGTTATCGGCATAAATCTTGCTTTTCACAAATAATTTCAATTTGTTTTAATATTTTCAGAGCAGGAGGAACTATGAAAAAATTGAATGTGTTTTTAATCATTGTATGCTTATTTGGGGCCTGTGCTTCTCAAAATTTAAATTCTCAATCAACATCTGAAAAATCAATTTCAACATTACAAAATAATCAAGATGAGACCTCAAAAAAAATCACAACAAAAAATTCGAACAAGGATATTATTCAAAAGAAACCATCAGGAACGGTTTATAAAACAATTGATGATGCTTACCTTGCAATGACAAAAAAATTGGCTGATTTGCCTGAAGAATCTGTTAAATCAGCTTTTGAACTTGCTGTTGATATTTTGAAAAACAATCCTGCTCATGTCAGAGCAAATATTGTTCTTTTTGAGGCGCATTTATATAGAGGTAATGAAGATCAAGTTGTCGAACAATTCAAAAAACTGCTAACTCTAAAGCCTGAAACACCAGAATTGTGCATTGAATTGGGAACAGTAATCGCAAAATTAGGAAAAATTTCAGAGGCGATGATTATGTTTCATCGATCTATTGAGCTTAATCCAAAATTCGCAAAGGGATATTATAATTTGGGACGTGCCTTTTTTATGAAACGTAATTTTGAACAGGCAGTCATTGCATATCAAAAAACAGTTGAGCTTGATCCCACAGAGTACCGTGCATGGAATAATTTAGGATGGGTTTATATGGCGCAAAAAAAATATGAACAATCAGAAACTTATTTGAAAAAAGCCATTGAAACCAAAAACGATTATCCTGTCGCTCATTTAAATTTAGGTCTGGTTTACATTGTTCAGCAAAAGTTTGATGATGCTGAAAAAATGTTGAAAAAATATATTGAATTCAAACCAGATGATTCAGAAGGATACCGTAATTTATCATCGGTTTATCAACAAAAAGGCAAAATGGATGATGCTATTCAAACGCTTAGAACATTTCTTAAACGAAAACCTGATGATATTATCGCAAAAAACAATCTGGCAGTCTTACTATTATCAAAGGCCAGGTATGGAGAATCTGTTAAACTGTTGAAATCTGTGAAGGATAAAAATGTAAACGACCCCAAATTTAAAAAAGAAGTTTTAAAAACATTGGCTGTTGCCAGTTATCACCTGGCAGAAGCTTTGGCTAAAACTGATGACAAACAACGTCAGGCCATTAATGCCTATCAGGACTACCTCAATTTTTCCGAAAATCTTTCCGAAAATGTTATCAAATCCGTAAAAGCAAAAATAAAAAAGATTGAAAATTCAATGTAAAAATAGTATTTAAACCTAAATTATCTGCTTCTTCCAACAATAATCAATACCAAGACAATAGGCTTATTCAATAATGAACGCCAAAAGTGAATTTTATGACAAATATAATGAACTTCGGAAAAAAACTGAAAATCTTTTAAAACAATCATCTGAATTTACTCATATTCCAGAAGAAAAAGATATTCAAAAACTCATACAACAGTTGGAAATTTCATACACAGAACTTAATTTGCAAAACGACGTTTTAAAAGAAACTCAACGTGAACTTGAACTATCCCATCAATATTATAACAACTTGTTTCAATATGCTCCCATTGGCTATATGATTATGGACACAAAAGGGAGTATAACCAATGTTAATATCAATGCTGCACAATTATTGGGCATGAATATTGAAGTGTTAAAAGGTAAACGCTTTAACTCCTTTATGCCTGTCGATCAATTTGTTATTTATGATCAATGTCTGAAAAGGTTGCTGATACAACGATCGCCACAAACCTGTGATATTCTTTTCAACGTGAACAATAAAAAACATATTTGGATTAGACTCTATCTGAGGTTTCATTCAACAAGTGAACATCGCTCAAATGAAATATTTTGTGCAATGATGGATATTTCATATGAAAAGCAGATAAATATTAATCTGGAACAAAAAGTAAAAGAAAGAACTCAGGAATTAGAAGAAGCCCGAGAACGAGCAGAAGCTTTAAGCAAAACAAAAGATCAATTCCTTGCAAACATGAGTCATGAAATTCGAACCCCAATGAACGGTATCATTGGTATGGCTCAAATGTTATTGGAAACGAATCTGACTGCCCAACAAAATGAATACGCTAAAACTATTGTTGGCAGCAGTGAAGTCTTAATGTCAATTATCAATGATATATTGGATTTATCCAAGATTGAAGCCGGGAAATTGGATTTATCTAACATACCTTTTGATATAAGGACTATTATAGATAATACCGTTAAAGTATTGTCACCCAAAATTTATGAAAAGCGACTAGAGTTTGCAGCAATTTTTTATTCAGAAATCCCTCCATTGGTAATTGGCGATCCCTTTCGTATCAACCAGATTTTACTGAATCTCCTGAGTAATGCTATCAAATTTACAGACACTGGCGAAATTATTTTAATAACATCATTGGAAGAATTACAGAACGATCATGTAACCATCCGATTTGAAATTAAAGATACTGGTGTTGGAATACCAGATCATCAACGGAATTATTTATTTAAGCCATTTTCTCAAATTAGTGGTAATATGTTAAAAAAAGTTTCAGGAACTGGCCTGGGGCTCTCAATATCAAAAAGAATAGTTCAAATGATGGATGGGGATATTGGTTTTGATAGTGTCTATAAAAAGGGCAGTACTTTTTGGGTAACCATTCCATTTGAACTTCAGAAAAAACAAGTTGAAAATCAGTATAAAGAAAAAATTTCCCCTCGTATTCTTATTATTGAACCTTATGCCAGGCGAAGAATTGTTTTGCGTGAGTATTTTAAGAGCCTGCAATTGTCAATAGATGAAACAGAATCCGGAAAAGCTGGACGAGCAAAATTAGAAGACGCTTTACAGAACAAACAACCTTATCATTTGTGTTTTGTTGATCCATACATACCAATAGAAGATTCAAAAAGGTTCTGGCAATTTATTGAAAACAGTGACATATTACGATCAACACAAATGATTGCAATCGTTTCACCATTAGAATCACAGGCGGTTTTTACCGGACTTTTTTCGGATCAACTGACCAAACCCATTACATGGACAGGTCTTTGTCGTATTTTTGACGATTATTGCCTGAAAACATCGGTGCAGCAATCTCATTTAGAAATTGATTTAAACACAGCGCAACTGCTATCCCAAGACTATAAAATTCTGGTTGTTGAAGATGACATTGTTAACAAGGAGATTATTAATAGTATTCTTGAAAACGAAGGATATCAAGTATCTTCAGTGGAAAATGGAAAAAAAGCAATTCATCAGCTAAAAAACAATAGTTTTCACTTGATCATTATGGACTTACTTATGCCAGAAATGAATGGCATTGATGCTACAAAAATCATTAGAGATCCATCATCTGAGGTTTTTGATCCCGACATTCCGATCCTTGCAATGACAGCGAATGCAATGCAAATACACAAAGAGCAATGCCTTAAATCTGGAATGAATGATTTTTTATCCAAGCCGTTGAATTTAAATCAAATTCGGGGAACCATCAAAAAATGGCTTTCAAAAACGAACCCGGCCCATCAGCCAGAACATAATTATGTTCAGAAAAAAGCTCAAAATATACTGTTTGATATTAATGATATGCAATATCGAATGGAAAAAAATGTAGCGTTGATTGAGGCAACCATTGAGCTGTTTATAAAAAATGTTCCAGCTGTGTTTGAAAAACTGAAAAAAGCGATTGACATAGGAGATATTCAAGCGATTGAAATTCGAGCCCATACCATTAAAGGAAATGCAAAAAGCATTTCTTCAGATCCTTTGGAAGAACTATCCAAACAAATTGAATTTGCAGCTAAAAAAGGAAATATTGAACGTGTACAATCAATGATGCCTTCGCTTGAAACATTAATCAAACGAATTATTCAGGCCATATCTGACTCACATCAAACAACAGATGAATTATGATCATTACATTTGTTCTCATGGCATTGGCGCTGTACTTATGCAGCATATTTAATTTTTTGTTGTTTCATAGCCTTATTGACATGTATACGATCTTAATGTCATGGGGCATTTTTATTATTACCTGGAATTCAAGAAATCGTCTTGAAAATGGTTTTTTTTTCATCATTGGCACATCGTTCTTTTATTTTGGTTTTATTGAACTCTTTCATATGCTTTCTTATAAAGGCATGGCTATTTTCAATACTGTTGATTACAATCAATCGGTTCAGTTCTGCGTTATTGCTGGATATCTCTTGAGTCTCTCCTTTTTGCTGGCAACTTTTTTTATTAATAGGCCTGTACAATTTCATGCCGTTATGCTGATTATGTTTTGTTGTTCAAGCGGTTTAATTGGAGCTGTCTTTATTGGCATTTTTCCAATCTGTTATACAGAAGAACAAGGATTGATAACGTTCAAAATATACAGCGAATACGCCATCTCTATTATCTATCTGATATCACTTATCAGAATATACCTACAAAAAAACAAATTTCCGATAATCAACTTTAATCTGTTACTTTCAGGCATTTTATTTTGTTTTGCTGCAAGAGTTTTTCTTTTTTGTGATTTTCCCGCTCATGGATTGTTCAAAATGATCTGTCATTACTGTCAATTGATTGCCTTTTTTATTTTTTACCATGTTTTTGTCGATATTGGTATTTCTAAACCAATGAACAAGATGTATTTTCAACTGATGCAAAAACAACATGAATGCATGAAGAATGAGAAACATTTTCAGCAATTGTTCGACAATATGAATGAAGGTGTTGCATACCATCAGGTTATCACAGATCACAATAACCAACCTGTTGATTATATCTTTTTATCGATCAATAAAAGTTTTGAGCAACAAACAGGGATTAATCCATCAGATTTATTGGGAAAAAAATTTAGTGAGGCACTTCCTGACGTTTATCATAGTACTGTCAATTGGGTTGAGATATTTGGTGCTGTTGCACTTGAAAACAAAAGTATCCGTTTTGAAGAATTTGTTGAATCTCTAAATAAATGGGTTGATATTTCAGCGTTTTGTCCGGAAAAAGGTTATTTTGCAACGATTATAAAAGATATTACCGAACATAAACAAAATGAATTCATTCTTAAACAAAAACTACAGGAATTAGAAGAGCGGGTTCAAGAAAGAAGTCATGAACTTTATCAAAAGAATCGTTCTTTGCTTCGCAGCAATACTGAATTAAGAGAATTTTCCTGTGCAATTTCACATGATCTCAGGGAGCCTGTCAGAGGCATTTATAATCTTTCCCAGTTACTCAAAGAAAACTATCCAGAAAATTTAAATCATGAAGATATCTATCTTCTTGATAATCTGACGGAATCATCCCAAGAGATCAATCTTATCATTGAGCATGTATTGGATAAAATTCGTAAAAAAAATTTAGACAATGAATGGATTTTTTAATTCATGAAAGTTTTTTTATTTATCATTGCATTTTCAGGATTATATTTTACAAGCTTTTATAATTATTTATTATTTCATTTTGTTATAGAAATTTTCACTGTTTCAGTATCATGGTGTATTTTTATCATTTCATGGAACGCGCGAGATAAATTAAAAAATGGTTTTTATCTGGTTATTGGTTTGTCATATCTGTTTTTCGGGTTAATTGAGATATTACATACGCTTTCTTATAAAGGAATGGGAATATTTACAGGCTTTGATGCTAACTTACCCACACAATTATGGATAGCCGCCGGATATCTGACATCTTTTTCATTTCTAATGGCTTCATGGTTTATTACGCGACCTTTTCATGTTCAAAAAGGAATGTTATTGTATTCTATAATAACTGTTTTTCTAATTATTTCAATTTTTTCTGGTTATTTCCCAAATTGCTTTATTGAAAATTATGGATTGACACCCTTTAAAAAAATTAGTGAATGTTTGATTTGTTGTATTTACACCATTTCAATGTTCAGGATACATGTGTATCAATCACATTTTTCTTCGTTTGTTTATAAAATGTTTGTTTTTGGCTTGATATTTGACATTGCCGCCAGGGTTTCGTTTATCTTTTATATCAATGTCTATGGCTTATCAAATATGATTGGGCATTATTTTCAACTGGTTTCTTTTTACTATATCTACCATGCTTTTGTAGAAACAGGCATTTCAAACCCTTTTGATTTAATTTTTCATCAATTAAAACAGAAACAACAATCGTGCATCAATAGTGAAAGGCAATTTCGGCAGCTTTTTGAGCATATGACTGAAGGATTTGCATATCATCAGATCCTCACAAATGAGAATAACGAACCGGTTGATTATATCTTCTTAAATGTCAATGAGAGTTTTGAAAAACATGTTGGCATTAACCGATCTGATTTAATCGGAAAAAAATACAGCGACGTTCATCAAAAGATCCATTATGAATTTACAGATTGGTTAACAATGTATGGTCAAGGTGTGTTTGAAGGAAAACCTTTAAATGTTGAACGATTTTCTGAATCCGTCAATTGCTGGTTCGATATTTATATTTTTAGTCCTGAAAGAGGGTATTTTTCCACAATAATTAAAGATATTACCAGGCAGAAAGTAAATGCGTCGATCCTCAAACAAAACCAGCAGGATCTGGAAAAGATTGTTAACGAACGAACTTATGAAATTTTTCAAAAGAATCGAGAACTGCAACAGAGCAATAATGAATTAAAACAGTTGGCTGAGATTATTCCTCAACAATTAACAGAGCCAATTGAAAAGATATACCAATTGGCAAAACAGCTTTATGAGACAGACAAAGCAAAAAGTCATACAAATATTCCGGTAAACCTTTTTGAAAAATTATACACATCCTCTTTACATTTAAATGTTCAAACAAAATCTATTATCAAATATCTTTACTTTGACCAAAAAGATATTGATAAAACGCATGTTGATTTGAATCAAGTGGTTCAAGATGTCATCGATTTACTTCATCAATTTATTACAGATCATAATGCGGTGATTACATGTGACAAATTACCTGTTATGCGATGCAATAAAATGATTGTCAGAGAAATTTTTCTTAATTTAATTTCCAATGCCGCTAAGTACAACGATCATGACAACAAAACGATTATCATTGGTTGCATACATAATACATTCAAAGCATCAGAAAAACGATCACCCATTTTTTTTGTAAAAGACAATGGTATCGGTATTGATGGAAATAATATACAAACCATTTTTCGTTTTTTCAATCGTCTTCACCCCAAAAATGCCTATGGTGGAGGAAATGGTGTAGGGCTGACCCTTATTCGAAAAATGATCAAGCATCATGGTGGATGGATTTTAGTGGATTCAGATATTGGTATAGGGTCTACATTTTATTTCATGTTATAGCCCTTGATATTTATTGAACAATGAATTAAATATTTTCTGTATTATACCCTATGTATTACAAAGAAAGGAATTTATTAATGAACCATTTAATATCAGGTCTTCAAAAAAGTTTATCCATTGTTTTGGATACTAAAAAACAATACCGGAAACTTCAAAAACATTTAAATAATCAACCTGTCGGATTTCCATCAACCTTTACTGGTGTTGAAATTGATCTTCTGAAAGAAATGTTCTCGATAGATGAAGCGAAGATTGCCTTATATCTGAATTATCGATTTGAATCACTCGAAACCGTCTATAAACGTGCTGAGGATGATGGCTATTCAGAAAGTCAGTTTGTTAACTTTCTTGAAGAAATGGAAAAAAAAGGAAGTATTTTTGTCAGAATCGATGATGACAACAATAAATTCTATGCGCTCCATCCGTTTGTGATTGGTATGTTTGAGATGCAACTCAAACGAATGACACCTGGTTTTTATATGAAAACACGAACATATATGCTTCAACAATTTGCATATGAATATCTTTCCACTGAAATACTCCAAATGCGTGTTATTCCTGTTCATAAGAGTATAACACCAGCGCACAATATTGCCACCTATGATCAAATAAAAGGACTTGTCGAAGGTGCTCACAACCGAATTTCACTTGCGGAATGTATTTGTAGAAAAGGCAAAGATTCTATTGGTCAACCATGCGAAAAAACAGATCAAAGAGAAGTTTGTATCGGATTCAGAGATTTTCATGATACCTATACACGCCATCATTGGGGACGAACTATATCAAAAGAACAGGCACTTGAAATTCTGGATCAAAATGAAAAAAGTGGTCTGGTTTTAATGCCATCAAACTCTCAAAATGCCGATTTTGTTTGCTCTTGTTGTAATTGTTGTTGCGGTATTCTTGAAATGTTAAATATGGTAACGGCTCCAGCAAAAATTACATCTTCTAATTATTATTGTGAATTGACTCCTGATGCCTGTATTGGTTGTGGGATATGCCAGAAAAGATGTCCAACGGGTGCGATCATATTTAAAGGAAAAAATGCGATTTCTATTAACACCAATCGATGTATTGGATGTGGGTTGTGTGTTTCAACATGTAAACCAGGAGCCCTTCAATTAAGAAAGAAAGATCAGCAATTTATTCCACCCAAAAATCATGATGATCTGTATGATTATTTAATGGCCCATAAAAAGACTGCAATAGAAAAGATTTTTAATATAGCCAGAGCCTTTACGGGTCTATAGCCAAACAGATGGCGAGCAATTGTATTGATATTTATTGATCAATGAATTAAGATTTTTCCTGATTATATCGGATTTTGGGAAGTAATAAATTCAAATACTTGTATGATGGATTTGTTCATCCTTTTTTTAGAATCAGAATTTTCAGAATTTAAGAAATTTTCAGAATTAAGATATAAATACTTGTATGATGGATTTGTTCATCCTTTTTTTAGAATCAGAATTTTCAGAATTTAAGAATTTTTCAGAATTAAGATATAAATACTTGTATGATGGATTTGTTCATCCTTTTTTTAGAATCAGAATTTTCAGAATTTAAGAAATTTTCAGAATTAAGATATAGATATCTCTATTACACCACGAATATTTTCTTAATTCTGAAAATTCATATAATTCTGTGAATTCTGATTCAAAAAAAAAGGTCGAGCAATTAACAATTATTGATGCTCCCCAAAACCTGATATAATTAGAATTTTTCTGTTATACTCTATATCGTTCAAAGAAAAAAATTTTTTTATGAACCATTATAAAAGGAAAGAAAAATGAACAAAATTAAATTTTATTTGTTTATTGTGATTGCTTTTGTAGCTGTTGAATCATTTGCTGGAGAAATTACGATCAATGAATTCATGGCTGACAATTTATCGACAATTACCGATGAATATGGCGAAGTTGAAGACTGGGTTGAGTTGTTCAACCCCGGCACACAAGCTGTCAACATTGGGGGTATGTTTGTAACAGATTCATTGAAAAATCTGACATTATGGCAGATCCCAGACTCTGATCCCAACCAGACCACCATTCAACCTGGTGGATTTTTACTCCTATGGTTGGATAAGGATCTTCATCAAGGTATTTTACATATCAACGCAAAACTCAGTGCTGATGGTGAATCCATTGCTATTGTTCGTTCTGATGGAATGACCATTGTTGATTCCATTCAATTTGGTATTCAAACCACAGATATTTCTCTGGGCAGAAAAACCGATGCCAGTAGTGAATGGGTGCCGATGAGCAACCCAACACCAGGAACATCAAATATTGCAGAGATTTATATCGAACAATCACAACAACCTTTGTTAAGCATTGATGCTGGTTTCTATAATGCGACCATCACCTTGGTTATGAGTGCATCATCAGCCCAAATATACTACACACAGATGAAAGCAAACCCAAATAGTTATACTCAGCCTGTTATTTATGCTTCACAATATACTCAACCCCTTGTTTTGACAGAAACATGCATTATCAGAGCTTATGCCATTGAAAATGGCAAAGCCCCCAGTGACATTTTAACCCGGACATATTTTATTAACGCTGACTATCAAATGCCGCTGGTTTCGCTGACCATTGATCCTGATGCATTATTTGATCCTGTTGATGGGCTGTACACGATGGGACCAGATGTTCTTCCAGAGGATTCCTGGCCATACTGGAAAGCAAATTATTATCAAGGAAGTTATTATTATCAAGGGAGTAAAATAATAACTTCCTGGGAAGATTATGAAAAGCCCGTTCACCTTGAATATTTTGATCATGAAAGAGAAAAAATTCTGGATATCACTGCCGGGCTCGAAATGAACGGTGTCTGGAGTCGGGCATTTCCCAAAAAATCATTTAATATCAAAACACGAAATGAATATGGGATAAATGAAATTAATTATCCTCTTTTTGAAGAAAATGCTTATGATACCTATGATGGTATTACATTACGCGCAGGCGCTGAAGATAGATCCAGAATTCATAATGAAATTTTTTATATGGCTTGGCGTGATGCAAAACTTCGTACAGACATGCAGGCATATAAGCCGGTCATTTTACTCATTAATGGCGCTTACTGGGGTATATATTCAATGATAGAACGAAAAGACAATGATCTTATTAAAAATCGATATGGTTATGAAGACATTGACCTGATCGCTGATTGGGGATTGGTAAAAGATGGCACTCGCGATGAACATCTGGCTTTGATTGATTTTATGAATGATAACAGTATTAATACCCCTGGTATTTATGACCAATTGTTGGATAAAATCAATATAGACAGCTTTGTGGATCATTGGTTAATGCAGATTTATTCCAGCCATGGCGATCCCAATAATATCAGGTATTGGCGACCGCGCACTCCTGAGGGAAAATGGCATTGGATTATTTATGATTTTGACTGGCTGAAGTCTTTTGATGACAAAACTTTAAGCCGTTATGCAGCCATTACCGAAGCAGACACAATTGAGATGTTAGGCTATATGCTTCAACATGAAGAATTTAAAAATAAATTTATTAATCGACTGGCTGATTTTCTCAATACAACAGGTAGATCAGAACATATGTTGGCATATATTGATATTGCATTAAATGATATTGAAACAGAAATTGATGCTGATATCGATAGATGGTATAATTGGGAAACGAATAGTGGAGAAACCATTTACAATAAGTGGGCTTATGATTGGGAAGTCAATTGGATGAAAGACTTTGTCACAAATCGACCGGGTTATATATTCCAGGAAATTGTTGATTTGTATTCACCTTCAGGTACTGCAACAATTACCCTCACAACAGGAAAGGGTAAAGGTCGTCTTCGAATCAATACCACAGACATAGAATCGCCTTCATTTTCGGGTCAATATTTCAAAGATATCCCCATCACTATTACGGCAATTCCTGATTTAGATTATACATTTGCGGGTTGGTCTGAAATGGATAGTCCTGATAATCAACTGACAGATCTATATTTATCAAAAGATTTGTACCTGACCGCCAATTTTGTTCCTGTAATCCAACCCATATTAATCAATGAGATCAATTATAATTCCATTGAAACATTTCTTTCAGGAGATTGGATAGAACTTTATAATCGTTCTGAAAACGATGTAGATTTGTCAGAATGGCATTTCAAAGATAGTGATGACAGCCATGACTTTGTTTTTCCTGATCAAACAGTTCTTCGTTCTGGTGAATATTTAGTTCTTGCTGAAGATCTTGGTGCATTTCAATCCACATTTCCAAATGTTTCAAATGTGATCGGCAGTTTATCCTTTGGATTGAGTGGTGGCGGTGAAATGATCAGACTTTTCAACGCAGAAGATTCTCTAATTGATTGTTTAACCTATGATGATACAAAACCCTGGCCAGCAGATGCTGATGGAAAAGGCCCTAGTCTGGAATTGATTCACCCGGATTTCGAAAACTCATTGCCTGACAGTTGGGGAAGTTCGATAATCAATAATGGTACGCCTGGACAGCCGAATTCAATTTTAAATCCATTCCAATCCATTCAAAATACGATTCGAATCCTTCAAGTTCTTTCTGGTACTTCAGCCTATTTCCCAACACCAATACCGGATATTGATAACAATGGTAAAACGGATTTAGCTGAAGTTATATTTGGGCTTCAAACTTTGGCGGATTTTGATTAAGGTGATTTCCGAAAAATCAATAAACCCAAAAATATAATTGGCAAATGAACGACCTTAGAGACGTAGCTTGCTACGTCTCTACACGTGCAGTAGAGACAATTGTGACGTTCAGAAATCATGGTATATTTATAACTGGAAATCTACTAAGGAACCACAATTTAACATTTACAACGTCCGTTTCCTTCTTGCGTCCTATATCAACGGAACATCAATATTACAGGATGTTCCAGGAGACGGGACATGTGTTTCAGATCAGCGATTGATTAAAGTAAAAAACAATGAACAGGAGTCTGTTACAGTTGAAGACAAAAATAACACCCCAAAAAACATGCCAATTAATAATTGATAAACCCACTGAACTCATATGCCGATTTAACTCCAATGGAGAAATCATTTTTGTTAACGACAGGTTTTGCCATTTTTTTGATAAAGACCACCAACAATTGATTGGAAAAAATTTTTATTCGTTATTGCCCAAAAATGAACGTCAAAAGATTCAAAATACATGTTTATCAATACAACCTCAACATCCAGTCATCACATTTCAAAATTCTGTATTGAAATCCAATGGTGATATTGTTTGGCTGCAATGGACCAATCAGGCAATATTTGCCAATAATAGTATACAAGAATTTTTTGCAGTCGCTCGTGATATTTCTGAAAGTACTTTAGAAAAAAATGCGCGCCAACTGGAAAGAGATAATTTTATCAATATCTTAAATTCCATGCAGGATGGTGTCTATATTGTTAACCAGGCGCATGATATTGAATTTATCAATCATGCTTTAAAAGAGGCATTCGGTCCCATAAAGGGGCGTAAATGTTATGAGTATTTCCACGATAAAAAAATTGTTTGCGAGTGGTGCAAAAATAAAGAAGTTTTTTCTGGAAAAACAGTTCGCTGGGAATGGTTTTCTGACAAAAACAAAAAGTTTTATGATCTGATTGATACTCCGTTACAAAACCCTGATGGTAGCGTCTCCAAATTAGAAATTTTTCGTGATATCAGCCTGTTAAAAAAAGCAGAAACGATTTTAAAACTGGACAAAGCAGATTTAGAGGTATTGATCAATGAACGAACCAAAAAGCTTGAATTCGCAAATAAGCAGTTAAAAACAGAGATTATTGAACGGAAAAATACTGAAAAACTGTTAGTTCAAAGCAAAAACACCTTACAAATGGTTTTCGATGGTATTTCAGAGCCGTTAGTGATGTTAAATAACGATTTAACGATACAGATGTTAAATGAAGCCGCCAAACAATATTTTAAATTTGACAATCGTGATGACTTTCAATTCAAACGATGCTTCAAAGCATTCAGAGGATTATTAAAACCGTGTAGTGGATGTCAAATATCTTCAGCTATTGAGACAAAAAGTCGTATTTCAATTGAACGTAAAGGATTTATGCGGTCAAATAAAATAGAGCAGGTTACTATTTATCCGCTTAAAGGTGATTTCGATAATAATTTAGGAATTATTCTTCGAATAAATGATGTTACAGAATCAAGGTTTATTGAAAAACGTTTGATGCAGAGTGAAAAGTTAGCATCATTGGGCTTATTAATTTCTGGTATTGCTCATGAGATCAATAATCCCAATAATTTTATTATCCTTAATATTCCAACCTTAAGAAAATATATGGATTCAATGATTCCAATTATTGATGCGTATGCA
>Ga0272440_1001482_pt1 | contig 19095 bp, 9 predicted proteins | sample SSMMMBAug17_FD_192440 | JGI IMG/M metagenome (GOLD analysis project Ga0272440, IMG submission 192440) | Marine sediment archaeal communities from Little Sippewissett salt marsh, Falmouth, MA, United States - SSM-MMB-Aug17 | ecosystem: Environmental > Aquatic > Marine > Wetlands > Sediment ...
TTTGTTTAGCACCACCGGGTTGATTGACTGGTTATTATAAACAAGCAATTAAAATCAACCAGAAATTACTGGTGTAACGTTTTTAGTTATTTATTCTATTTCCAATGTAAGGCATGTTGCATGGTGACACAGATTTAGATCCCACGAACTTGGGTAAATAACAGACTTTTTAACCGATTGCGAACTTGATCAATGACTTGTTAGTTATAATTTATTGATTTCATGTCTAATTTTACTGCAAAATTCAATAAATTTAGTAAAAGTAATTAAATGAGTGGGATCATCTTTAATTCTTTTTATCAATTCATTTAGATAAGTGACTCTTTGAACTTCTATAGAATTAGATTTAGAATATGTCATGTTACCTCGTTCATTAAACATAGCTTTAAGATAAGTAAAATGAAAATTTGATATACTTCCTTCATAATTTTCAATTTTTTTCATCAATTCAGGATCATTTTGAGATACGTTAAAGAAATTCGAATATTCAATGAAATTATGATTTTTTTGTGGATTTCTTGTATATACTTTACGATTTCCTAAAAACCACGTTTCAATACATCGATTTTGAACAATAAGTATTAATGATGCATTATTGATCAATGAAATATTATTTTCTTCAATTAATTTATGAATCTTTGACTCTCTTTGATATACAGTTGCCGCATCCGCATCAATGCAAATAACGAAATAATCATATTTTCCTAACGAATTTATATCTATGATAGCATTAATTATATCATTTTCTATGTATGGAATTCCATAAGAACTAAAGAGATAATAATTGTTTTGATTAACTTCGTCAAAATTTTCTACTCTCCTTAATTCAGGTATAAGGTAAGAAATCCATGCAGGATATATATCTGCTTCAGAACTTTGTCCCTCAACCAAAAAATAAATATTCATCAGGCTTTTATACCTTTTCTATAGTCACTCAACTGAATAAGCTGTTTAAATGCTTCATGACGAGATTTGCCTAATTTATATTCTTCTGAGTTTTTTGTTGAAATAACGCCACCAGTTCTGGAAACAATTTTCCAATACTCCATACCTATTGCATTAATTATATATGGATGGTGACTTGTTAAAATAAATTGCAAATTTCTATTATCAGATAATAAATTTTCGGTTAAGGTATCTATACAATTTATTCCCAAACTATTCTCGAATTCATCAATTAAAATGACAGTGTTTTCCGCGCATAAAAATAATTGGCTTATCTGCATTAATGTTTTGAACATGCCCGAAGATATTTTATTGTGAAGAATCCATTTTGAAACATTTTTTTCTTTGATTTGAAGACGAGGAGAGTTGCGGAAAAAATGGGGCAACTTACCTTCTTCTATAGGTTCAAGTTTAATATTCTCAACTTGAGAAAACACACGAATAAAATTTTCCTTTACAGTATTAAATATTTCCATTTTATTTTTATACGCTAATGCAAGTTTTAAGAATAGAGGGATATTTGCATTTTGTATGCTTTCTATTGTAGTATAGTTTATTAGTAATTTATCAAAGTTTTCAAATAATGGAATCCCTCTCACATCAGAATCATCACCTTTTAAAATTTTGTTAAAATTTTCATAAACCGAAGATATAATTTCTTCTTCATTAAAAAGGTTTAAAACACTTTTAAAGGAAGAAAGTCTAGGAGTATTTCTTCCTTTCAACTTTATATCATTTCCTTTTCTCTCTACAATTAACTCACTTTCAAAATATAGTTCTTCAAATATAATTTTAGGACGAGGCATCAAATTTTCAGTTTCATCATCGTCATAATAAAAGTCATTTTCAATTCCATTCAATTCTGTCCTTTCAAAAGCTCCTCTCCAAATATAATTTTTCTCTTTTTTTCCTATTGAAAATTCGATTTCCCATTCAACACCTCCTAAAGATTTTCCTTGTGAAATTTTTCTTAAATCCAATATGCCTTGTAATATTAATGTTTTACCAACACCTGAAACACCAACCAACAACGAAAGGCTTGAAAAATCAATAGAATTTATTTTCAAATCTAAATTCTTATTATTATATTCGAATTTCTTTATTTTCATAAACTCCTCACTTTTAGTAACTACAATATATTTATAAAATTCTCATTATGTTAATAATGCTATTTATTAGACAATTTTTAAAATGCTAAGGCACTTTTTTAACGTTTGTACTATCCAATATTTAACATCCCCTTTAATATTTGCATTATTACTAATGACGCCAATATGTGTGCCTACGATCGTTGTAGTACCTTTACTGGCTTGTGCTATATTATTACCTATAGCAACCTGACTAAAATTGTTATTTAAAGAATATACAGCTATTAGAAGTAATTTCGTGAAATAGATTTGAAATTTGATTTGCTCTGTTTTATCTTAAAACTCTACATTGGGCTACACTAAACTTAATAATTTCTTTTGGCAATAAATATCCTTTTATAATTAATGGGTTAAATGTCATTGGAACTAAATAAATTTGGATAATATTAGCTTTATGATCATCCTTTTCAACTGTAATGTCGCATGTCCATTCACTATCTTGTGAAATAGAAACTAGTTTAGCATTCCTACTATTATTATATGGTTTTAAACGCCATCCTTGTTTTGGAATATGGATATATATGGCTATTTTATAAAAACCAGGGTCAATATTATATATTTTGCCTTCTATATTCCTTATCCTGTTATTGATTGGAGGAAGTGATGTAATAGTAATTTTTGGAACTAGTTTATCAAAGATTTCTTTTTTGTCATCTATTGATACTTGGTTTTTTATCATTTCATTAGAAATACTATCTCCAAATAGTATACTTGAGGAATTTTGTGAGTTATCAATAATAGGTAAATTAAAATAACTATTTATTCCGCTTTCATTTATATTGAATAATTTTTGATTTCCAACTGATTCAAATGATTGTTCAATAGTCCGAGTTCTGTTGTTTGCAAATAAATAAGTATTTCCAGGTGATAACTTTGATGAATTAAATTTATTGTTATTATTGATTATTCCATTTCCAACAAAATAAACTGAATTGAACTTTTCTGAATTTACATCATCATTTAATTGTTCTTTCCATTCATCAATGAATAATCCCCAGTATGGATTATATCCCAGTTTTGCAAAAATGAACCACGCTGTAGCTCCAATGTGCAAACGAGAATAATATTTCCAGCTAATGAACGTTGTCAATTCATCAATAGAGGCGGCTACGATACCTTTACCATTTGTATTTGGTGCATATTCCTGGGCCTTCTCAATTTCCTTTATATAGATATTAGCTTTTGTATATTCACTATTAATTTGATAAGCAAGTGCCATCTGTGCTGTTCCTTCAAACCATACACCATCAGGAGTTGTTGTTGGGCTATAGCTAAAATCAAATCCTTTAAATGATGATGTTTCTGTATAGCAGTATTGTTCACACCAAGATAATCCTTCATTATACTTATTCAATGCCATTAAAGCCCATGGGTGAACATCCAATGGAATAAAATCTTTATTAGTCTCTCCATCTGGAGATCTGCCAGTCCATAAATGGCCTTCACCTTCATTCCACATCTTTTCTATAAATAGTTTTGCATGATTAGCTCTTTCATGCCAAACTATGTTATTAGTGAGCCTATAAAGCCTTTCAAAAGCGGCATATACATCAATATTATGTTCGGTAGATATCCATTTTACATTTATGTATTGGTCATTTTTCAACTCATATCCACCTGAATAGCCTCCAACTTCATTATTCCTGGTATTGTTTTCAATCCATTCACCAAGTGCTATTGAAGATGTAAGATATTTTGTTTCATGAACTGTTTCATAAAATGTTATAAGCGCAAGCATTGCCCAAGCGACGTTTCCCACATGGGATCCACTACAAAATTCATCTACTTCAAATTGTCCTCTTTCAAAATTCCAAATCCCTGGTAATCTAATGCTTTTAGTTTGGTTAATATGATCAATTTTGTAAATATCTCCAGACATATATCCATTGCGCAATCGATTATCATGGAAAGTTCCATCATTTTTTTGTGCAAATATAAATGAATCTGCAAGAATCCTTGCTCTTTTTAAATCATTCTTTGCAATATATGCTATTAAAGCTAGCGCATTATCATAGGTATAGCATATATTAGTAAGATATTTATCTGGTTCATTGGTTGAGGAAATAGTTTCAAAGCTTCGAATAAATCGAAGATCATCTAAGAAAGAGACATCATATTTAATTTCATCAAGATAAAAAGTAATAGGTTCGCCACTACTGCTAACAAAGCCGAATCCTCCGATTATATTTATTAAATTACTATTTTCAGGAATGTTTGTAAGATCAATTGTATATTTTTTCCATTGGTTTGTTAGTCTTACTTCTTTTCCTTCAGTCGAATAAATTATTGGAATTGTATCAGGATATTCACCTTCATTTATACCACCAACAAAAAATTCAACTTTTTGATTACCATATCCACTTCCTTTTGCCCATAATGTCAGTTGTGAGGCACCTTGAAGGTTATAACCAGGAAAATCCCCCAAACTATAGCCTTGATAATCATTATATTCCGGTTCTATATAACGTATCCCTGCCCAAGCACAGGGTGTATACGATATTTCAATACAACTGGTTCCAGAATAACAGTCTGAATTATAGTTGCTATAATGATATAAAATTTCACTAAAACTTTTATTACAATACTCAGATTTCATCCAGGCTGAAGGATTAAAATGATTACCGCCATCAACAAAATTAGTATAAACATTAAAGCTGTTATGGTATTTATCCATAACTTCGTCTATATGATTATAAGCTAACTTTTGATGAGTATCATCTTCTATTACTTTTTTAGAACCTGCTACCTTATTATCTCCATCACCGCAGCCCAAAAAAATACAACTTATTAAACTAACAACTTGAATTATGGTTAACAAATATTTTTTCATAATAAACTCCTCTTGTTTAATTATATCAAAGAATTACGATTTAAAAAATCTAGCTTACAAACATGCCATTGCCTTTATTGTAAGTATATGAATTAGTTGTGCTTGTTACTACTAGTTCTTTATCTTTAAGAAAGTTAATATCAGTGTTATAGGTAGATGATGTCTTGCTCATATTTTTGAATCCATTTATATTTTTCATATCTTTTTTTGAAATTTTTCCTTCTCTGTTAACGTATTCCAGAAGATAAATCAATCGTTTGACCCTATTTTTATTCACTTTACTAACTCTATAATCTATATCTTCTAATGTGGCACTAAAAGTTTCTTTTGGCATTATCTCTTGAACGATAGAAATAAAAGCATTTTGGCCTTTAGATGTTAATATTTTTTTCAAAACATTGTCAATAAGCTCTTCTAAAGAATCAAAAGAATTAACATTAATGTAACCACAACTTTCAAAATATCTTTTCTTATTAATTACTTCCTCTAAAAAAGTTTCAATACTGATAACTTTTTTTCTTCCTTCTTTTTTCTCACGAAAATAGTACCATAAAAGACGTTTAACATCGCGAACATTTCCTTTCCAATTAATATTCTTTTTACATATCGTTCTGACATCTTCAGCAGATAAGCGTGGGCCTTCTTCTTTTGACAAGGTCGAACTATCTGTTTTTAAGCCTTCCACTTCCTTTTTGTTTTCTTTATTATCAGAAACTAATTTTTCAAAACATTCAAATATTTCATTTTCATATTTATCATTATCATCATTTGCTAATTTTGTGATACAATTTTTTTCACTTTTTTCCTTATTAGATTTGTTTTCATTCTTTTGATATTCTATTTCTACAAATTTTTTATCCTTGTATTTATTATCAAGATGGTAAATAATGTTATACATTTTGTTTATCAAATCGTTTGTGTTGATTATCATAGAATTAATTAATAACGAGCGTAATGAATCTCTAATATTTTTATCATCTTCTTTGAATTTTGGCATTTTTTTCAAAATTTTTTCAAGACTTTCTTTATCAATAATATAATAATTTGGAGGACTTAACTCTTTCCAAACATATCTAATTATAGCTGGAATGTCTGCATAACGTTCGTTTAAAGGTTTTAATTCAATATTTCTTGCCCCAAACCGAAAAAAGAAATCTTCTCTTAATTCGCCTTTCTTAATCATTTGATCAATATCTCTATTCGTAGAAAAAAACAGCCACGCATTCGTATGGCGTTTTTCTTTATCTGAGCCTCCCCCGCCATATCGATAAAAAATGTAAGGCAAATATGGTTCATTAGAATTGCACCGCAACAAAGCCTCTTGCATAATTTTATCCGCTGCATCAAAGTCATCAAAAAGTATGCAGCCATCACGATATTGATACAGATACCCATCTTTTTCATTCCCATAGCCAGCATTTTTTGCATTACCATATAATTCAGCAAGTGAAATATTACTTTCTGTCAAAATTCCGCATGCTATAGATTTAAGAGGTTGGTTTCTTGGAGAAAGTTCATTTAACAACTGCGCGACTTCTTCTTTACCAGATCCTGAAGGACCTTTAATTAGCACTGGAGAGCCAGGCCCCATAGGTCCATTAGCGACATCATAAATTTTTTTTCTAATAAAATACAAACTATAACTTAATCCAACCAGATTTGGGGTCAGGATCAAATGTACTAACCGTGAATAAATGATATTTTGCCACGTATGGTTCCAGTTGATAATGGTATTTCTTTTAAAAATAAAGTTTATTTCATTTTCTAATTCATCTGTTTTATCTGTTAAAATCCAAAAATATGCACAATCTTCTAATATTATTTTTGCCTCATCCGAAAGCTTGCTAAATAATATAATAATGTCTTCTTTACTGCCTATCCATACAAAAGGATATCCTGTAAATGGTGCATATTCAGGAATGCAACCATCTTGTTTAAAACAAGTATTCTCATAATAAACACACTTATTGCTACACTTATAATCGTTAGATGTAATTTCAAATTCATTTATAGCTTTGGATATATTTTTTTTTAAATACTCTTTTTTGGATTTCCATTCAATTTTTTGATTTAAGATCAATTCATTTGTTTGTTCTTTCAACTTATTGATCCAATTTTTTGCTTTAATATTTGAAGTTCTCTTTAAGTAGTATAACTTTAGATACATAATATATGATATCCTTTTAATAATTTTTTTTTAATATTTCTTTAAGATAGTCTGACAGCTCGCCTTGTGATTTCATTTCAGTAAAAGTAAATAGATGGTCTTCATTATCAATCTTATTAATCAGGTTTTCAACATTCTCAGTTGCATTATATGCTATGCTCCATAATATAACTGGAACTACTGCTTTCCCAAAAACTTTCTTTTCTTGCTCTCTTAACTTAAAATAAAAATATGTACCTTTTGGGTCAGCAAATATTTTTTCTTTAAAAAGATCTAGTATAACAAGGTCTGGAAAGTCATTTTTTTTCATATTTGGACCTTTTAGAAATTCAGGAGGCCAATCAAAATTATCACTTTCCATGACTTTACAGTTTTTATAAATTTTTTTTATTTGATCTTTAGCTTGTTCCCTGAAATTTGATTCATCATCAACAATCCATATCTTCATTTATTTATATCCTTACTTATTTGTTTTTCTATCTGTATAACATGACATCCTTCATTGCCCTGTTAACACATGTATTCTATAAGATTTGAATAAAAATTTAGCTACTTAATAATGGTAACTGAATAATTAAAAGTAATCTACATGGTTTATTCTTTTGTGCGATTGATGAGGCTAATCTTACTTTTGTTTGAAAACAAAACCATAGTAAGTCTCTTATAATGTTAAGACCTTCACCTCCCTTTTTAAAAATAGATTGTATAGATACTTCATCATTAATTAACCTTGTTGTATCGTCTGCACTTATTTGAGAGGGGGTTTCAATATAAAGTTCTTTTTGATTTATAGAAATTTTTATAATTTCTGATGTATTTGAAGGTATTTCCTTAATAGCATTATAAAGCCATTCATGTAGTACAAAGGTTAGCACGTTGCAATATTTTGCAAGTTTGTATGTATCAATATTATCATAAACTAGTTCTATATCTGCAGATGTTTTAGCCCAATTAATATAATATTCTGTTTTTGCACCATAAAATGCATTTTCAATTATTTTATTTATTGATTGCTGCTTAAACTCATCTGCTAATTCATTTAAAATACCCCTTATAATGCGTACCCAATATTTATTATAATCCTTACTAATTGTTATTCCATACTTTTTAATTTTAGCTCTTAATTCATCACAAGAATCAAGATAAGCAAAGTCATATATAACAGTGCCCTGTGTTCCTAATATTGAATGATATTTACCTCTGACTAAAAGAAGCGCTATTATCATTTTGCTTTCATTACTTCTCAATTTTTCCAATATATCCTTTTCATTTTTTGTTTTTTTATGAAGATAGTATGAAGCAAATAGAATTATTATTAGAAAGAAAATTATTAATGGCACTAATATTAATCTAATTCTCATATATTGATTTAACCAGTGTATCTTTGAATTTATAACTGATTCAACATTTTTTAGAATATGTTGTATTTCTGATTTGTTACCTGCAGCAATAGTTGACCACAATTTTACTAAAGATTTAAGAACGATATCTGATTCAATATCCACCCAACCAGCAAAGGGGACATACTCATGTCCTTTGTTTATAGCCATTATAACTTTACTTTTAATTGAATTTATTTCATTTTTTGACAAAAAATTTTCATTAGTTTTTAATATATCAGTTAGTCCATATTCATTATCAATATCGTATTTTTGTTGAGTCATTAACATTCCACATTTAGTGTAAAAGTGATAGATTTCTTTATCTGATATTAAAAATTTGATTAGTTTGTTACATAAAATTTGATTATTCGTATCTCTATGCATAACCAAATGACTTCCACCTTTAAATGTTTCTGGTGGAATTGCGATTCCTGCATAATGTAAAAAATTGTTGGATAGTTGCGGATTTGATTTTATGAAGTGACTATGTAAATTTTTTATATACTTTGAAGGCAATATCATGCCAAGATATTTATCACCATTTTTAAAGTAATTAAAAGCTTCTTCTTGTGTTACTTTTAATGCAAATACAAGTAAACCTTGTCTTGACATTTCTGTGAATGAATGAAGCGTTTCTATAACTTGAGGTTTAGATATTTTTACTTGATATGACATAAATTTTTTATCCAAAAAGTTATGTTCACTAGCCCACACGAGTGGTACAAAATTATGTAATATATTATACGTTGACTCAAGAGGAATACAAATTTTTGGAGTTCCTATTTGATCTCTTGTTTTTAATTCTTTAAATATATTAATCCATGTACCTTCTAAATTTCTTTCTGGCATATCATCTTCTATACCAGGAACTCTTTTCCAATATAGCAAAACTCTAATATCCGTTGTATAAGGCAAAGAATATCCTGTTGCTCCAATTTCATTATATAATTTTCGATAACCTGAAAAAGACTTTAAATATCCACGTTCTTGAAAATAGCTCACCCAAGTTGAACCCAACTCTATAATATCAGGTTTTAATTGAATGTTACCTGATAAAATACTTTCTATCTCATGAAATATTGAATTCCAGTTTAAAAAACGAATAACAATTTGAAGTTTTTGTTGATGTTCTGGGTGTGTGTTATAATTTTTTACGAATTCTTTTAGACTGACTAAAATAGGTTTCTGAGAAATAAGTCTTTTCCAATCTGGATAGCCTAATTCTAATTTATCATTAATTAATTGCTGTTTTAAAAAATTATCGATTAAATTTTCACAAATTACTAAGCTATTGTTTATATCTCCAAATTCTTTTTTCCATTTCCTTTTATCAAGTTCAGTAACTTCCATGTCGTTGTAGCCTTCAACCAATACTGGAATCAACCAGATACGAATTTGTTTTACATGTTCGTTTGATGAGAAAGCCGAATTAAAGAAAAAGGTAATAAATGTGAATACCAAAATAAATATTTTCATTTTAAACCTCTGAGAACCATTTTCTTAACAGTTAATGATGTGAACGTTTTGGTTGATCATATCTTCCTATCAGTTAAATCTATATTTTTTGCTTTATTTATACGTATATGCTTTGAAAAAATTGCAATAATTAACATATATCCACCCCAACAAGTTTTTAGTAGGTTAATATTCAACTCAATTATTCAATCACCATTCAATGAATGATATTAAAAAGCTCAATTCATTCATCGAATAAATAAAATGGGGGCAACAATTTTAAATAATAAATAAAATTAGGTAGTTGAATATTTATAGTTTATATGGCATAAATTGTGCTCATATACAGTATTCAGTATTAAAAATTGAATAGAATTGTATATTAAAACTTTTAAATACTCTTTATAGAATAACATAATTCTGTCTCACCAATAATCAAAAACTGCACATTTTCTAAAAATAATTATGCAATTTTCATTTACTCAAATGCTGATTGTCGTTGTTTTAACACTATAACGGTGCATGCAAATCCTAAAATTGATTTATGTTCGTTTATCGATAATAATACAGCCATAAAAATAGAGTCTCGTGCCGATGCTTCATACCACTACCCAAAGTTAAAATCATATGCTGATCCCATAATTAAAAATTGTATATTTAAACAAAATAAAAGAGGAATAAATATTAAAGCGCATTCTCATCATCAATGGAACCAGAAAAATATCTACGCATATTCGAACTCAAAAATAGAGAACTGCATATTTTATAAAAATGAAATTGGGATGACATTAGATACAGAAGCTAAATATAATGGTCTACATAGTTATGTAAACTCGACAATTAAGCATTCAGTATTTGATTCTTGTTCAACAGCAATTTCAATACATTCAAATCATAATAAATCAGAAATTATATTAGAAAACTCAATTATCTTAAACTGTTTAGTAGGTATAGACAATTTAAAAGGAAAGGGAATTGTTGCAATTGCATTACACAATAATAATTTTTTTGACAATGAGAATAGCTGCAAGGGATGTTCATTAATGTTTGGAAGAAAAGATAGAATAAATCAAAATGGCACTTCTTGTGATTTATTCTATAACATTTTTGAAGATCCATTATTTGTCAGTTTAGAAAATCAAAATTATCAATTACAGAATAAATCACTTTGTATTGATGCCGGGTATTCAAATAGTGAAAATAAAGATTTTTGTTTTCCACCATCAGCTAAAAAAGAAATTACTGATATTGGCATATTTGGTGGATTAAATGCTTGTGCATGGAAAATGCAAAATTTAAATGAAATCCATACTTCTGATCAGTTGGATTTTGGAATTATTCCAATTGGAACAGAGCTCACAAAAACAGTTACGATTTCAAATCCAAATGATTTATCTATAGTCATACTTTCTTTACAAATAAATTCTGATAATTCCAAATTTACTGTTCAAAATACTGCGCCATACTTTTTATCAGCATTTTCAAACATTCAAATTCCAGTTTGTTTTTATTCAGATGATAAAGGACAATTTAATGATTATTTATTTATCAATAGCAATCAGGGGAATAGAACCTTGATACTAAAAAGTAAAGCAATGTTTGAAAATGGATTTGGCGGTATCAAAGGAAAAGTCTTAACAAATATAACAGGAAAATTAACCAGTATTGTTGGAGCAAAAATTACTATTGAAAAAACTGATTATTCTACGGAATCAGATTACGAAGGGAAATTTTCATTTTATAATATACCTTCTGGAAAATATTCAATTTCAATAGAAAAAAAATTTTTAAAAAAATTGGTCTTAAATGGAATAACTGTTGAAGAAGAAAAAACTTACCAACTTTCAGACCAAGAAATGTTTATTCAATATGATAATATTCAAAGTGACTACACTTGTAATTTTGTTGATATCAATGATAGTTCAGAAGATATAAAAAGTTCTAATATTAGAATATTAAAAAGTGAGAATAGTTTAGGTTCTGCTTCAGGATGCGTGTTATCAAGTGTTACCGGTAAGAAAGATAGCATCAGTGGAATAAAAGTATCACTTTTAAGTTTAAATCAATCAACTATAACAGACGACAACGGAAATTTTTATTTTGATTATATACCTGCTGGAATGTATCAATTATTAATGGAACTAAATTCTTTAAAGATAATTGTGAAAAATTTTACAGTATACGACTCAATGCTATCACACGTTTCAGTTAAGGAGTTTTTTAATAATGAGATCAATCAATATGACTGGAACGCTTTACCAGGTATCAAAAGACTAAGTTACCCACCGTTTGGAAATAGAATACAAAACATTGAAGGAATAACTAACGTTTCAAATCCTACTAATAATCATATAGTTGTTTGTATCTTTAAGTCTGGTGCATGGTTTACAAGGCCATATGAAAAATCTGTCATTAATTTACATGATGATGGCTCATTTTCATGCGATGTAACTAAGAAATATGAAGATATGAATGCATCAGAAATAGCAATATTTCTTTTGAAAAATAGTTATTCACCACAAATAATAAATGGAGATATTGATCTTCCAAAAGAGATTTTTCTAAACTCTGTTGATAATGTACATATTTATCGGAAAAATAATAACTTGAGGTTTAACACCCAAAAGTAAAATCATCTATATATAAGGATTATAAGCGATTGAAGTTTGTGATTTGTTTAAATATAACTTAATGAATAAATATATTAAAAACTTTCAAAAGGAGGTAACTATGAGACTTTTATTGATATTATTTACACTTTTAATTTTAAGTATTAGCACATTGAATGCTTCTACGGTGTTTGAATGTGACTTTGAAAGTGGCAATTGTGGTTTTTATCCTTCAAATGGAATATGGGAAATAGGTATGCCTACATCAGGGCCAGTGGATACACCTTTTCTCACAAATTGTGCAGCAACTGTTTTAGACGGTAATTATCCTGAAGCAACTGACAGTTACTTTGTGAGTCCAACTATTAAATTACCAGTAATAAACAATAATGAAGAAATTCATTTGATTTTCAGGCATTGGTTTAAATTTGCTTCATGTCGATATTGCTGCATGGGAACATGCAGAACACTTAGTGACCTTGGAGAAATATTTATATCAAAAAAATCACCTAAAGGTGTTTGGGGATCATGGAAAAGCTTAACAAAATACAAAGGTTACATAACAAAATGGAGCGAAGGAAAGGTTGATCTATCTGAATACTCAGGATCAATTGTTAAAATTGGATTTTATCTGAATAATAGCCATCTGTCACCATCTCCATTTTGTTCTGGTTGCTCTTCATCAGTTAGTGCTGGTTGGTTCGTAGACGATATAAAAGTAAAAGTATCAAGCTTTGCATCAATATTAGCATCTGTTTCTCCAGAAAACATAAATTTTGGAAAAATGGAAATTCACTCAGACTCTTCTCAGTCCTTTACTATTACAAATAACAGTGATGATAAAGAAATCGATATAGGTGAGATAACTATTACAGGTATAAATTCATCTGATTATTATATCGTAAATACGAATAGTTGTTCTGGCAAATCCTTGTTACCATCTGAAAAATGTGCCACAAGAGTTTCTTTTTTTCCAAAATCAGAAGGAGTTAAAAATACCAATATAATCATTTCGTATCTAAGTGATAACAATGAATCGACATTAAAAGTACCACTGATAGGAGTTGGTTGTATTTCAGACTATCCAGCAATTATCTTTAGTGAAGTGCCTCCATATGGCAACAGACTCAAAAACCTTAAAGGCACTGTTGAAAAAATTGGAGCAGAGATAGAAAAATATAAAATTGTAATATATATTTATATTAATGGCTGGTGGTCTCGTCCGTATGCAAATAACCCGATAACCAATATCAAAAATGATACGAGCTGGGAATCTGATATTACAACAGGGCCTATAGATCATCTCGCAACTCAGATTGTTGCTTTTTTAATACCAACAGAATTCAATCCACCGGTCTTGGAAGGGGATGATGCTATCCCGAAAAAAATATATGTTAAATCCATTACTCATACTGAAGTAACCAGAAAACCTACAGAAAAACCGTGTATTGAATTTACATATGTTCCGCCAATAGGCAGTTTTGAAAATTTAAAAGGTAAAGTTTGTAATGTAATACCAAAGGATTGTAAAGTTGCAGTTTATATTAAAGTTACTGGTAGATGGTGGAATAAGCCATCCTGGGAGACTCCTTCAACTACAATCAAAGAAGACAATACATGGTCGTGTGATATTACAACAGGTGGGATTGATGAAGAAGCAACACTAATTAAAGCATTTCTAATTTTGAGAAATTATGAGCCACCATTAAGACATGGACAATTATCTCTTCCTCAAATTGATTCAGTTTCTGAGGTTGAGTTTATGAGATTGACATCGGAAAAAAAGCCAAGTATTGAATTTACATATGTCCCACCAATAGGTAGTCATAAAAATTTGAAGGGTAAAGTTTCAAATGTAGTACCAAAGGACTACAAAGTTGCAGTTTATATTAAAGTTTTAGGGGGATGGTGGACTAAACCTAAATGGACAAAACCTTCAACAAGCATTGAATCAGATAATACTTGGGTATGTGATATTACAACCGGTGGAATTGACGAAAAAGCAACGAAAATTAAAGCTTTTTTAATTAAGAAAGACTATAATCCGCCATCAAGAAGTGGGCAGGGGGCATTGCCAACAATTGATTCTGTCGCTGAGATAGAAGTCGTCCGATAACGTTAAAAAAATAGAGATATCGTATGGGGTGTTCTTCATTATATATTTTTAATGGATATCCCAACTACTCAGTTTGTTAACTTGGATAATGAAAAGATGTAATGTAATAAATTAAATTATTACATTACATAATAAGATATTCATTAGCCAGTTCACGCTATAAATATTAAGGATTAAAAAAATGACTAATAAGAATTGCTTAATATTAACAATTATACTTATTCTTTTATTGAACTTTGGAGTTGGGTGTAGAGAATATGACTCTGCTAAACCGACTATTGTTATTACTCAAATTCCTCCATACCCAAATGTAGATAACAAAAATATAAATGGAGAAGTTAAAGGTATTGATGATGTAAGCAAATATTATATAATTGTATATATTAAAGTAGGTAATTGGTGGACTAAGCCGACTTATGATCATAACAAAATACTATTAAACAATTCATCTTTTACCTGTGATATTACTACAGGAGGAAATGATCAATACGCTTCACATTTTGCTGTTTACTTATTGCCGACTGATCAAAAAGCACCCATTTGTGGGGAATGTACTGAATGTATTCGATGTCTTGAATTACCCAAAATCCCTTTTGCAATAGCATCAATCCCAGAAACACCATTTTATGGTATTCCAAATAATAAATATCTTTCATTTTCTGGTTATAAATGGAAAATTAAGCAATCCGATAGTCCTGTTGGGCCTGGTCCAAATATATTTACTTCTGATAAAAATCATGTCTGGACAGATAATGAAGGACTACATTTAACAATTAAACAAAAAAACAATAAATGGCTTTGTACGGAAGTTATAAATGAAAAATCATTGGGTCACGGCTTATACGTAATAAACACAAAGGGTAGAGTAGATTTATTAGATCCCTTTTCTGTGCTTGGTTTATTTACATGGGACAGTAATGCCTACGATATTTTTTTTCGAGAAATTGATATTGAATTTGCTCGTTGGGGTAATCCTAATGACAGCACTAATGCACAATATGTTGTTCAACCTTATAATCATCCGAATAATTTACAACGCTTTCAAATTGATCTAACAGATAAAGAAAATGAACTAACTCATTTTATACTTTGGGAATCAAAAAAATTATCATTTGCCACTTATAGAGGAAAATTTTCAAATAACCAGATTCCTCCTTTAGAATCGCTAATTTTTAAATGGGAGTATAAAGGTAATATCCCTTCTTGTGGAGATGAAACATTTAGATTTAACATGTGGTTAATGGATGGAAAATCTCCAATATCAAATAAAAACCAAGAAATCATAATTTCAAATTTCAAATTTTATAAAGAAAATTATTCTGTTATCCAATCACTTTTTTCTAATTATTCAAATCATTCAATAGAGAATTATGATGAGTTTCATCATGAAATGTTAGAAAATGATAAACCATCACTTACTATTAAAAGTGATGATTTTATTGAAGATAATCAATATACAAACAATTTTGATTTTAAAAGAAATAATTCTTTCAAAGGTTTCATTACAGGAGGAATTTATTCATCAATAACAGGAAACAAAACTGGCATTGCTGGTGCAAAAATCTCTATAATAGACTTAGATCAATGCACTTTATCTGATGAACAAGGTTATTTTTCATTTATAAATATACCAGTCGGCAATTACATTTTATTAATAGAAAGCAAAAATTCTGTTCAGAAGTTAATCAAAAATGTTGAGATATTAGACTCTACGACAACCAATGTATCAGTTCAGGATTTTTTTGAGAAAAGAGATGCTGAGTATGATCATAAAAAACAATCTGGGATTAAAACTATTTCTTTCCCACCTTATGGCAATAGAATTAAAAATCTGGTAGGTAGAGTTGATATTTTTGATCAGTCTGAATTCTATATTGCTGTCTATATCTTTCAATCTGGCTGGCTTCCAAAACCATATAAAAATAGACCTTTAACTTTTATAAACAATGACAAAACCTTTTGTTGTGATATTACAACTAAATATAATGATCATATAGCATCTAAAATAGCAATTTATATGTTTCCAAAAAACTATACACCACCTCAAGTTAATGGTGAAAAAGAGCTTCCTAATGAACTAATCACTAATTCTATTGATCAAGTTATCAAAAAACGTATCAAACGCAACTAATAGAAGAGGCTGTTTATGTTATAAAAAAAATAGCTGAATTAGGCGATGAGTAGTTTTGAACTCATCTCGCAGTTTCTTTGCAATTAACGTGGCTTTATTTCCAGTTTCCATTTACCGTTCTTAATCTGGATAAATGTACAGTCCAAGTGTCAGTGAAATTCAGTTATCTTGTTCTTGTTTGTTTGATGTCTTTCACTGAAAAATCATTTTCAGTGGATTTCGATATCATTCTTGGGTTGATGTCTAAAAATTAACCAATTGAGTTTTTAGCTCGGTATTTCAACCCTCGCATTAGGGTAAATAACCGACCTCTAAATCGAGTGTGTTATAGCAGCCTCGAATACCTCGTACTTGGTTGTTTTTCAAGCCTTGAACCGATTGCGTTATTGCGGCGTCTAATCATACGCACTTAGGTTGATTTCAGGTATTATACCGAGTGCTTGATTGCTCGGCGTCTTTCCTCAACGCACTTAGATTGACGTCTGACAATTAACCGATTGTTTTATTACTCTGCGTTAAGACACTGCGCACTTGGGTCGATTACAGATATTTTACCGATTTCGTTGTTGCTCAGCTTTATGTCTTGAAGCACTATGATTGATATCTGAAAATTAACCGATTGCGTGATTGCTCAGCACCTGACTCCATGCACTTGGGTGAATATATAAATTTTAATCCGGTTGCGTTGAGGCTCAGCTTTCACTCCTTGAACTTTGGTGTATGTGCAACCTCTCAACCGGATGCGTACTTGCTCAGCGGTCTACCCCATCATAGTGCATCATTTGCATCAGACGAATCAGAGTTCTTCTTGCGTGTATTGACAAACAATACCCGGATGCTTGGATTTTCAGTTTCAATCCCATGTGGAAAATAATGTAAAACAAAATTGAAAGCAATAAATAAATTTTGTAACTGCTCAGCGCATCAACTAAGCTCTTTGGTATACTTCCAATGTAAAACCTCATTCTTGCTTACTCAGCAAACAAACCCATCATAGTGAATCATTTGAAATCAGACGAATCATAGTTCTTCTAGTGTGCATTATTGTATTTAAATCAAATAACCGGTTGCTTGGATACTCAGTGATCCAAACTCATGTGGGAAAAAATGTAAACAAACATGATATCAATAAATAAATATTGTGACATGGCTCTACGCCGAAGTTTACGCACTATAACCAGTAAATCAACGTTTTTTATCGCATAATCGTCATCAATGCAGTTTTTCCGCATAAAATATAATTTTCATAAAAGCCGACAAATTTAATAATTACATATTTTATAAAAACAGTATGTTAAATCAAGAATGTATTCTTAAAACAACTTTTTGTCCATGTCAAATATAATCTACAAGTTTTAATCAGTAAAAATGTCGATGATATCAATGGTACAAACTATACATTTCCGCATAATTTGATATCATAAAAGAAAAGTCATTAAATAACAATCATAGTCTTAGGCAATATAAGAACGAGTAAGTTCTCACGTAATAGGTTCAAATTGTCATAACCAACTGAATTGATAGGCATAATATTGTTCTATGTGATAGTGTCGTAAATTTTATATTAATGAAAACAATCAGTTAAATTATATTTAGCCAATTTTGCCACATGTCCAAAATGGCTAAATATCACAAGAAAAGATTTGAATTAATTATATATCAAATAAAATCAAAATGATATCAATCTTCATTTCAAATATGGTGTGCTAAATTGCATTATTAATGAATCAAATTCAGATGTTGAGGCTTCATCTTTAACATTGCATGGTTGCTCAGCGACTCAATTCAATGTACTTGGGTCGATTTCAGTAATTTTGGCGATTCTGTTCTTGTTCAGCGTTTGGTCTCAACGCACTTAGGTCGATTTCAGCAATTTTGCCGATTCTGTTCTTGCTCAGCACCTTGCCAAAATGAAATTGGGTCAATTTCAGAAATCTTGCCAATTCTTTTATTGCTCAACGCTTAGCTTAAACGCACTTTGGTTAAGGTCTTATATTTAAACGATTCCGTAGAGGCTCAGCAAACTGCCCCATCATAGTGCTCATTTGCATCAGATGAATCAGAGTTCTTCTTCATTGTAATTATATTCAATTACCGGGTGCGTGGAGCTCAGTTTAATCCCATTTGAAAAATATTGTAAAACGAACATAAAAGCAATAAATTTATTTTGTTACTACAACCTACGCCCTAAGTTTACGAAAATAGTCGGGTAAGCGGGGGCTGTTGCCAGCCCACAAAACTGTTACCAGTCTACACGCTCCCCTAAGAACCGTACATGTGACTTTCACCACATACGGCTCAAGCATTTCTAA
>Ga0272440_1001483_pt1 | contig 19081 bp, 16 predicted proteins | sample SSMMMBAug17_FD_192440 | JGI IMG/M metagenome (GOLD analysis project Ga0272440, IMG submission 192440) | Marine sediment archaeal communities from Little Sippewissett salt marsh, Falmouth, MA, United States - SSM-MMB-Aug17 | ecosystem: Environmental > Aquatic > Marine > Wetlands > Sediment ...
ATATTTATGAATTAAAAGAGGCTCTTAAAGAAATTGAGCGTGTTGGAAAAAATAAATATCTGGTTGTTGAAAGTTATAGAAATCCACAAGAACTTTTTAATCTCCAATGTTGGGCACTAACATGTGAATCTTTTTATAAAACTCAAGAATGGATTTGGTTGTTTCATGAATACGGGTATTCAGGTGACTATGAGTTTATTTACTTTGAATAACAATATTATTGGAGAAAACATTGAGTCAGTTATATACACAAATGAAAATCTTTCATTTTAAAGAAAAGATAGACTCATTGCATGAATCAGTTAATAAAATACTCCCGCCTATTCATATTCGATTAAAACCCACCAATATATGCAATCATAATTGCCAATACTGTGCTTATAGAGCTAATAATCTACAGGTGGGCAAAGATATGATCGTTAAAGATTACATTCCAAAAAATAAAATGATTGAGATAATAGAAGATCTTGAAGAGATGAATGTAAAAGCTGTTACTTTTACTGGTGGTGGCGAACCATTTTGTTATCCTCATCTATTAGAAATAGTAAAAAAAATATTGAAAACAAATATTAAGTTTGCCGCTATGACAAATGGATCATTGCTATCTAATGAACTTTCAGAAATATTTGCTCACAATGCAACCTGGTTAAGAGTTTCAATTGATGGTTGGGATGATGCAAGTTATTCTTACTACAGAGGAGTCAAAATTGGTGAGTTTAAGAAGATAATGAATAATATGAAAAAGTTTAAAAATCTAAATGGGAGCTGCTATCTAGGTGTTAGTTTTATCATAGATAAAAAAAACTCACTTGAAACTTACAATTTAATCAACCAATTAAAAGACATTGGAGTTGATAGTGTAAAGGTCTCTCCATGTATTGTCAGTAATGATGGTTTAAAGAACAATCAATTTCATAAGCCAATTTATAACAAAGTAAAAGAATTAACAAAGAAAGCGATTGAAGATTTTACTGATGAAAATTTTGAAATATATGATGCATACCATGAGTTGGATGAAAAATTTAATAAAACGTATGATTGGTGTCCATACCAACAAATTCTTCCAGTAATTGGGGCTGACCAATGTGTATATTCATGTCAGGATAAAGCTTATAATAAAGATATAGGTCTTATTGGCTCTATTAAATCCATGCGTTTCAAAGACATGTGGTACTCTGATAAAGAAAATTTTTTTAAAATAAACCCTTCAATTCATTGCGACCATCATTGTGTTGCAAATATCAAAAACTTAATAATTCATGAATATTTAAATGCAAATAAAGAACATCTAATGTTTGTTTAACTTTTATAATGGCTATTCTATGAAAACAGTGTCAATTGAACCATTGGAAAAAGAGCCCTGGGTAAAACTACCAGATGGAAAAGATCTGAAATCATGGACCAGGGAAGACGAAATTGTATATAACCAAATTAACCGTCAAACTGAAAAAACTCTATTTTACAGAAGAACTTTTGATTATTTATCATGCACAGATATAGTTGGAGATTACTATGAGTTTGGCTGTCATCGTTGTCGTACTTTTCGAATGGCATTGTCAGAGGCTCGTTTACATAATCTTACCAACATGAGATTTTATGCTTTTGATAGTTTTCAGGGTTTACCTTCTGCTGAAAAATCAAATGCAATGGAAATATGGCAACAGGGAGCACTAAACACTTCAGAAAAAGAATTTATGAAAATGCTTAATGATCACGGCCTTTATCTTGATAAAATAGAAACAATAAAAGGCTTTTATCAGGAAAGCCTAACTGATTCTTTGCAACAGGAATTATTAAAAAAATCCAGTAAAATAGCTCTTGTTACAATTGATTGTGATCTGTATGAATCAGCGGTACCGGTTTTTACATTTATTGAAAATATTCTTCAGGAAGGCGCTGTTGTTTATATTGACGATTTTTTTGCAGGATACAAAGGATCTCCTCTCAAAGGTGTCAGTCAAGCGTTTTTTGAATTTGAATCAAAAAGTCAATGGGGCTTTTATCGGCACCTGGACATAGGCTGGTGGGGTAGATCTTTTATCGTTTATAAGGAATAGTTATGGCGCATATACAGCTAATCAGCATTGTTGAGCCAATGAGTGATGAAGGAATAATATGGCGTTTACCATATGCTTTTCCAATAATAATTCGTCAGCTTGAAAAAAGCAAACATACTTACGACATTATTGATACTCATCTTCATAAAAAAACTCGAAAAGATATTATCGAGTTTATTAAAAAAAGCAAATCAAATATCTTTGGAATTAGTTCTTATTCCGAAGGGTATAATTTTGTTAAGATAATTACTAAGGAAATAAAGAAAAAAAATAAAGACGCTGTCGTAATTGTTGGTGGGATATTAGCAAAATCTGGTGATGTATTGTTTGAACAAACAGAGGTGGATATAGTAGTTACCTGTCCTGAAGGTGAATATGTACTACCAGAAATTTTAGATGTATTAGATTTAAATACAAATGACTTTAGCTCTTTAAAGGGATTTTCTTATAGATCAAAAAGTAATAGTCAGGTCATAAATTTACCTCCACGACCAATAATGAATAATAAAGAATATCAAAAAACAGAAATTCCAGCCTATGAAGTTTTTGATAATGAAATTTTTCAAATTATTGATTATTTAAATACAATTGAAGATATGCCTGTAAAAGGATTTCCTTTGTTAACTACTCGAGGTTGCCCTTTTAAGTGTACCTTTTGTGGCCATATGTATGGCAGACGATTTTTAAGAAAGAACTGGGATAATTTTTTTAAACATATTGATTTTCTTCTTGAAAGATATAGTGTCACAGGCTTTTTTAGTAATGATACTAATTTATTTTTAAATGAGAAGGATGTTGAAGAGTACTGTAAAAGATATAGAGATGGAAACTATAGCTTTAAAATCGCAGCTGAAATGAGACCAACATTTGGTGATTATCAAATGTTTAAAAGATTAAAGGATCATGGAGTCCTTGTTCTTTTAATTGGCTATGAATCAGGTAGCCAAATAATGCTTGATAATATGAAAAAACAAACTGATATTAAGCAAGTTTTTCAAATAATAAAAGACGCTGTGAAGGCTGATATTATATTGCATGGAAATTTTATTTTTGGAACGCCTGGTGAAAATGAAAAAACCGTTAAAGAAACACGTAACTTCATGTTTGAATTAGAAAAACTATATGAAAAACAAAAAGAGGTTTTAAAAAATAAAGGTATGATTGGTGCTTCTGGATATGGATGGTCAATAGTAATCCCCACACCTCCATCAGAGCTTTTTTCATTAGCCATTGACTCTGGTGCAATAAAAGACGTTGATAGCTACTTAAGCTCACTTGACAGGGAAGATTATTCTTTGGAATATATCAAGTCACACATAAGACACTCAGGTGGTGATGTAAATTTAAGTGAATTTGAATCAAAAAGTACATTAATTAATTATGTTAAGTATAGTATTAATATTGTAAAGCTAAAACTATTATTATATAAAAGAAAAGAAATAAAAAGCAACATAATCCCCATCCAAAAAAAAATATTTGAAATTATTGTTTCTTACACGAAATTCTTAATTTCAAAACATAAACATAGGAAAAAGAAATGAAAAAAGCTATAGTTTTAGGTGGAGGTATCTCAGGAACAACAATTGCTTACCTCCTTTCTGAAAAAAATTGGGATGTCACCTTGATTGAAAAAAGTGATGAACTTGGTGGTGGTTTTCGAACTTTTTTTTATGGCGGACATCCATACACTGATGGACCAAGGCCTATAATTTCAAGAAACGAAGAAAAAACGGGGGTCTTTAAATTTATAAATGATCTTATTCCACTTAGAAAAATAGATCATGGTTTATTAACCTATGTGGAAAGAGATGGACAATTCTATACTTATCCTATTCATGAAGATGATATTCCATTAATGCCTGACTCTGAAAAAATTAATTCAGAATTAGAGGAATTAAAACACTCAAAAAGAAAGCCAAACAATTTTGAAGAATTTTGGATGGGTCGTATTGGAAAAACCCTTTATGATAAATTTATTAATACTTATTCAAAAAAAATGTGGCAGATTCAATCAAATACAGAACTTAAAGAATTTAAATGGTCTCCAAAAGGTTATACTTTAAAATCAGGCTCCAGATTATGTTCATCAGAGCATATTGTTGGTTATCCATATGCTTATGAGGGCTTTAAACAATATTTTGAAAATACGACCCAAAATGTTAATATTCTACTTAATACAATTCCTGAGTCCATTGATCTTGAAGAAAAAAAAGTTAAGGTTAAAGGCGACTGGATAAAAGCAGATATTATTGTAAGCAGTATTTCTTTGGATGAATTATTGGGTTTTCGTTTTGGTGAACTTCCATATATTGGAAGAGATTTTTATAAAATGGTATTACCAATTGAACAGATTTACCCTGAAGCAGTTCAGTTTATCTATTATGCAAACGAAGAGCCATTTACAAGAGTTGTGGAGTATAAAAAGCTTACTTTTTATAAATCTCCAACAACTTTATTAGTAATGGAGATTCCATCCTCAAATGGAAAGCTTTATCCAATGCCATTTCCTGAACCAAAAGCATTAGCAAAAAAGTATTTAGATGCATTACCTGATAATGTTTATACAATAGGAAGGCTTGGAACATATATTTATAACATTGACATGGAAGGTATTGTCCTTCAAGCTTTTGACTTAATTAAAGAGATAGAGCAATAATCAAGATGAATAAAACAAAGTCAAATTTTACAATAGCTTTAATTAATGTAGTAAAATCTGGAGATTATCAATATGAACAAGAGGTTCCTTTAGGACTGGCTTCTATTGCTTCTTTTATTCGGTCCAAATGTTATGATGTTATATTGCATCAATGTTTTGTAAGTAAAGGGACAGCAGAAATTGACCAGGCTTCAGAAGTGATTGCAGATCTATATGGTTTTCAGTTGAATATGGTAAACTATCTTTCAGTTAAACAAGTTATTGCTAAAATAAAAGAAAAAAATTCAAAAGCTATTACAGTTTTGGGAGGGCCCTTCTTAATATATGATTTTGAAACTATACTTAAAAAAGAGCAATTTTTTGACTTTATAATTTACGGTGAGGGTGAACATACATTTTTAGAACTCATTCAAACAATTGAAAAAAATGAAAATGAATTTAATAAAATAGATGGTCTTGTGTGGAGAAATAAATCTGGACAGGTTGTACATAATGAACCACGAAAAAACATGGATGATCTCGACAAACTACCATTTCCTGCACGTGATTTTCTTGAGGATGCCAGAAAAGATCCTTTAGATAATAGTATTATTGAATCCATTAGGTTTATTTCTTCAAGGGGATGTATTGGAACATGTAATTTTTGTTGCGTAAATAAGCATTGGAAGGGAAAAAGATGGCGTGGAAGGTCCCCAAAAAATGTTGTTGATGAACTTGAGATGTTAGTAAAAGATTATAAAGTAAAACTTTTTAATTTTTCGGACAGTTCATTTGAAGATCCTGGAAGACTTGGAAAACAGCGAGCTAAAGAGATATGTGAGGAAATAATAAAGAGAAATATTCCCTTATCAATAAAAGTTTACATGCGCTGTGAGACAATGAAAAGCCATGAAGATCTTGAATTATTAAAACTATATAAACGAGCAGGAATTGATGTAATCATTCCAGGTGCTGAATCTGGATCTGATTATGAGTTGCGATACTATGAAAAATTGGCAACAATTGAAGATAATTTTAGAACAATCAAAATTTTAAGAGATTTAGATTTGTTTTTTATATTGGTGGGCTTTATCATGTTTGGGCCAAATTCAACAAAAAAAAACCTTTTGCAAAATTTAAAGTTTCTAAATGAGTTTGAACTTGATGATAACCTTATGCAGCTTGCGAATGTTTTAATTTTAATCAGAGGCTCAAAGTTGTACTACCGATTAAAAGATGAAGGAAGATTAATTGAATCTGATAAATACTGGGAACCCCCAAAATATAAATTTATTGATCCTCTTGGTGAAAGAATGGCCAAGCACTGGGTTAACTTGTATTTTCGTTATCAAGCTACAAAAGAAATAAATACCTTACAAATGAATCTGGGAAATCTTATTTATCGAATGACCAACCCAATGAACAAAGAAATACTTAAGACTCTTAATGATGATTATATTGAATTAAAAGAAAAATATTTTGAACTGAGAAAAGTTTTTGGAAATATGAATTCAAATTATTTTAAAGAAAGCCTTTTTATGATTGAAAAAGGCTGTTCAGATAGAGATTTACTAGAATCTGCTAATATCTTTTTTAATAAAGAATATTCCGATTATATTCCTGCTTATGCTAAATTATATAATAATTTTTTAGATAAAGTTAAGAAAACCGGTTTTTCACTTAGTGGTCTGGTTTTCCAACATTTTTTTTCAACCATAGCCATTGATGGCACAGAACGTATTTAGGTTATAGACATGGATGTTTGTTTTGTAAATCCACCTGTTGTTACTTCATCTAAGGACAGGAAGGAACGAGCTGATAAAGCCATTGAAATATTTCAAAAACGATGTGATCAGCAAAAAGGACTCAGTGACAATAGATGGAAAGCATGGGTTGAAATGCACAAAAATATGGCTGATGCTTTGACACAAGAAAATTTAATAAATTTTCAATCTCATAAAGCCATAGCTCCTCAAATAACAGGAGGAAGTGGCCGTCATTTTTTAAGAAAAATTTCAGAACAATTGGGGCCAAAAACCCTTGACGACTTGTTACGAAATCACACAGAAACAACGTGTGGTAAGCCAAAAGATTTGGTCTGTGAAAATGGGGTCTATATAACAATCACCTCAATGCGTCACTTGTTTCATTTATCAAAAATAAAAAAATATTTTGATCTATTTTATCGACAGCCTCTATCAGCCATTGAAATTGGAGGAGGGTTTGGAAATTTAGCAAGAATGGTTTTGAGTTATGACCTCTGTTTTAAATATTATATTATTGACCATCCGATCCTGAATACAATACAATTTTTTTATTTAACAGATTTTTTTCCAGGCTCCGATGTTGCTATTGTTGATGAAAAAGGTATATTTTTAAACGGTTCTGAATCTTCAAAGGTATTTTTATGCTCAATGTTTGGTTATAATTGGCTTTTTGAAAATATTGAAAAAAAATATGCTTTATTTTCTACTATGGCTTTAACGGAAATCCCCAAAAAAGGTCAGGATGAATACTTAAAAGCCCTATCACCAAGTTTTATGTATATTGTTGGTCAATCAAAAAACTTATGTGTTCAAGGAGGGCAATCTGCTGAAGGTAAAACTTTTGATAATAAAGATTTTATTATTAACATAATGCAAAAATATCACTCCCTAGAGTATAATTTTTGGGGTTATTTTTTTGAATATATTGGTCGCATTAAATCTTTATAATTTTTGAAAAACAGGATTAACAATGATTATAAATATAAATGACAATAACTACAATAAATTTCTTGATAAGAAAGATGATAAATACTATATTTTGGATTTTTGGTCTTCTCGTTGCGAGGCATGCAGATTTAATGCTGCTATTGTAGACGAAGTCTCAAAGGAATATGAAGGAAGCTTTATAGTAGGAAAAATTAATGTTGATGAAAGTCCATATGCTGTGGCACATTTTAGTATTTCAATATTACCATGTCTTGTAATTTATTATAAAAAAAAAATTCTAACAAAATTCTATGGAGATACATCAAAAGTAACAATTAAAAATTTTATGAATATGTAATAACTATGACACTAGAAATACCAAAACCATATCCAGATCCAGCAGTCCATGAAACTATGTTTGTAAATGGATTAAAACGCTTTCCTGAACGAAAGACGAATTATGAAAGATTTAAAAAGGCAAAAAGAGAGGCAATTATCGACTACATGCCCGTAATGATGGATATCGAACCCTCAAGTCGATGCAACTTCAGGTGTATTATGTGCCAGGTAAGCGATTGGCCGAAAGGTAAAAGAGCTGATGACATGACTTTTAGTGATTTCAAACAACTCTTAGATGTTCTTTGGGGCCTTGTTGAAATTAAAATTCAAGGGCTTGGAGAGCCGTTGTTAAATCATGATATATTTAAAATGATTTCATTCGCTCAGGAAAGGGATATTTGGACAAGGTTAACTGTAAATGGTTCTCTGCTACATGTGAATGAAAATTATAAAAGATTAATAGACTCTAACCCAGGTGAAGTTCAGGTATCCATTGATGCTGCTAATAAAGATATATTTGAAAAAATTCGTAAAGGAGCCAATTTCGATCAAATTGTACAAAATACAACAGAGTTAAATAATTATGAACAAAAACAAAATTTATTAAAGACAAGGTGTTGGTCCGTAGTCCAAAAATTAAATACCGGTCAACTAAAAGACATAGTGAAACTTGGCGCAAAAATGAAATTCAGAAGAATGACTTTTTCTCTAGCCGTTTCATATTATGGAAACGATATTTGGACTCAAAAAAATAAATCCATTGAAGTAAAAGATGAATTAAGCGAAGAAATATTTGAAGAACTGATTGAAGAAGGAAACAAATATGGTATTGAGGTAACTTTTTGGGATTCTGAAGCTAAATATGAACTTGACGGTGATGATCTTCAAAAACGATGTTCTTGGCTTTGGGAAAGATCCTTCATTTCTTCTGATTTAAGGATTGTTCCATGTTGTGTTTTTAGCAATCCAGATATGATGGACCTAGGCTCTGCTATAAATTATAGCGATAACTGGAACAATGTTTTATTTCAAAATTTACGGAAGGCTCACATTAAAGGAAACATTCCAGCCTTTTGTAAACAGTGTTATGGAATAACCTAACAATGCAAGCAAACGATCAACAAGTTGTAGTACTAGGAAATACTGGCTTTATAGGAAAAAATCTCCAAAAATATCTTGATTACCATGGTGTTAAGACCTTTGGTGCATCTTCAACAAACTGTAACCTCCTTGATCCTAGTTCCATTAATCAATTCTTTTCACACCTCCCTGAAAAAATACATTTAGTCTTTTGCTCCGCTATTACCCCTCATTATGAAAATAATATTCATTCCTTTCATAAAAATGTAACAATAATTGAGAATTTTTTAAATACTGTCTCCTTAACGAAATTTAATAGTATAATCTTTTTAAGTTCCGTTGACATTTATGGCCATAATCCAATATTACCAATTACTGAAAATACATTGCCTGACCCAAAAGATTATTATGGTTTGAGTAAATTTAATAGTGAAATTCTTTTAAAATGGTATTGTCAACCAAGTAATATTCCTTTGATAATTTTACGGCTACCTGGAATTTATGGCCCTGAAGACCAAGGCAAAAGTATTATTGGTTTTTTTTTCAGAAGATTAATAGAAAAAAAAGTGATTACTATTAACAATAATGGAAACACCTTAAGGGATTATGTTGAAATTAATGATCTTAATACAATCGTCAAGAGACTTATTACTAATCCTAATCCTAATCCTGATCCTAAGACTATGACAACGACAATTAATATTGCCAGCGGCCAAAGCATCAGGATAAAAGAAATAATAGATACTATTTCAAGAATTGCAGAAAAAGAAGTTCAAATAGAAATAAGTTCTAAAGTAAAAAAAGCAGACTACAACCTTGTATTTAATAATAAGGCTTTAAGATCATTAATTTCAGAATTTAAGTTTACAACATTAAATAAGGGGTTCGAGAGGTATGTTAATGAATACCAGTAGTCATTAAAAAAGTAACAGACGAAATCTGGATCTTTTTTGGTGGTTGGACTCTTTTTTATTATTTGGGTAAACACTTCCTGAATTTTAGAATCTAAAACTCAGAGTCTTACATCGTTAAAACCTTTATAGTTCAACATGCTAATCACACGTTTTGAGGATACTTGCTCCATCCTAATCGCACTTACAAAACTAAGGATTTACGTTGATTAACCAATAGAGAAGTAAAAACTACTACTCTACTAAATCAACAATATCATATTAATAACAGCAACTCTTAGTTGCTTTATGGTAGTAGCAAAAAAACACCAAAATTGTGCGTATAGCATGGAGCATTATTAAGCTAAACGCACATTCAGAGTTAATTTTTTCAGATAGTTAGTTTGATCAAATTATTAAAAGTGTCCAAATAAGTCCCAGATATTCTCTGAATAAAAAACGGACACTATATTTGTTCCAATATTCAAAACATTCAATGCTTCAGTGGCGATGTCATTAACAGAAGCAAAACACAATCAAGTGGAGAAGAAAATAGTTCATTATTATTTTGAGTTATAATTACATGAAAAAGATGAATAAGATGATTTTAACGTGTATATTTTTTCATCTTCATCAGTGTAATCTATGCTTTAATATATGTTGGATGCGACAACAAGTTGATTAAAGTGTTGACTACTACTTTTATAAAAATATTAATAACTTATGAAAACGTTTATGTATATGAAAAGGAGTTAATTAATTGAAAAGAAATAAAAAATTGTTTTTTCATAAAATTGGAAGTGTAGATAGAATCGGTGAATTAACAGGGCAAATGTTTCGTTTGAGGAATTTACTTTGTAACAGTAATGTTAGTTTATGTATATTGACTTTTCCTCTTGATCACAAACCTAATATTAATAAAGCTATTTTCAATATTGTTTTAAGAGGTACCAATGTCATACACTCAACTAACACAAAACTGATCTATTTTGCTTTGAAACAAAATCCTTGTTTAGTTTATGATAAAAATTCTTTTTATCCTATTTGGTATGATAACGACAATATATTTAAACTTTTCAGTAAAAAATATGGGAGCAAAGAAGTTAACTATCCTTTTTCTTTAACTGATAATGAGAAAAAAATTGGCAACAATTTAAGGGAAAAATTTGGGATTCCAAGTTCGGCAGAAGTTGTGACACTCCTTGTTCGTGAAAGTGGTTATACATCATCAAGTGGTGCTTATGGTTTCAGGGATGCAAACATTGAAAACTATATTCCTGCTGTTAACTATCTTATTGAACAAGGACTTTATGTTGTCCGAATTGGTGACAAAAGCATGAAAAAGATTAAAAATGCCCCATCGCAATTTATTGATGCTCCCTTTCATCCGGACTATACTGACCTTGTAGAGCCATACTTTATTTCAACAAGTAAGTTTTTTATGGGAACAGGATCAGGACCTATGGAAATTGCTTCCGGGTTTGATATTCCAATATTAGCTACTGATATGCCGTTAGTAACACATATGGTCTTAATTGATGAAAAAAATATAGTTATATATAAGAAACTATATTCACGAATGCTTAAAAGAAACTTGACATATGAAGAAATCCTTTTATCTCCATGTATAGATTTCTTTCATGATAAACGCTTTGAGGAAGCTGATATTGAAATTGTTCCAAATTCTTCAGAAGAAATTTTGTTGGCGACAAAAGAGATGAATGAGAGATTAGATGGTAAGTATTCCAAATCAAAAATTATTGAAAAAATCAACCGTCAAGTTAGAATTATTAAAGAAAAAGCCTTATGTTTTTATAAGAGTAAAAAGTATTTCAAAGAGTATTCAGGTAGGATAAAAATTACATATTATCCTTATTATTGTACTTTTTTTTCAAAGTGTCAAATCAGTGTTGAATATACCCAACTAAATCCTTCTTTTTTGGGTCATGATTGGCCAGACTCATTATAAATATATGGAGATAAATAATGTTCGAAGATATTCCTCTATTAAGGCTTGACGATGTGGGATTTGAAGAAAAATCGTACATTGAAAGTATAGAGTCTTTACTTAAGGATATGAATCTTGTTGGTCAAATAAATAAACCTCACAGAAATCTCATTATTACTGGTATTCCTGGAAGTGGTGTCGAATTATTAGAAAGCCTTCTGAATAGCATTGACAATATAGTCTGCTCAGGTGATGCACCCTCAGATATAAATGCGCTACCCCAAACTTTTATTGACCTCCGCAAAAGTATCTTAGATAAATATAACTGTTCTGATTCTCATGACCAGACCATGAACAAATCAGTAGATGAAGATGTAGTAGTCTGCTTAAAGCTAAATTTAACTCATTTAATGTTAAATGAAATGCTGGGTGTAAAAAAGGGAGAACTTGGCCAATTGATGGAGTTTGGATATAGAATCATAGCCATTGTTAGAGATCCTGTTTATACCATTGCAAACTGGAACCAACCGGATTTTGTCAATATTCCTGAAGCGATGATAACAGATGCTAACTTATCTTCTCGTTGGAATAATATTACATTTGGAACGCAGGATAAAATTTTGAGACAAGCTCTCCTGTGGCATGATTACGCAAAACTTTTTCTAAATTTAAAAAAAATCATAAAAATATATACATATGAGCAGATAACCTTAAGATTCAAATGGGTGTTGGGAGATCTTTGTTCTCATTTGACTTTATTAAACCCTGAAACACAATTAAATTTAACAAATCTGAATATATGGTCAAAATATGATGGTATTGAGGAAATCAAAAAAGCAGTTGATAGGCATTGTTTACCCAAAAATGATTTTGGTTATATAAACGCAGGTGCAGAGGGAATCATTCCGCCGGACTTAACAGTAAGGGACAATGTTTCGAGCAGCGGAAACGTTGACTTTCAACAATGTCTGAATCGGTGGCAATCTGGGCAACCTTTAACAGGTAATTAATTAGTTAAGAAGAAAAAAATATCAACAAAATAGTATTCTTATCAATAAGTAAGAGTATTATAGTTTAACTCATTCTTCTTTAATCAATTACTTTAATTACTATATCTTCCGATAAAACAAGACTAAATGTGCTAAATAAGATAGAACAAAATGTAAGATGAATTTGTATGAATATGAAAACTAAAAAAATATTAGTTACTGGAGCCGGTGGCTTTGTTGGAAGTCATTTAGTTGAAACATTAATAACGAGAAACTATAATATAAAATGTTTGGTTCGATACAACTCAAGAAATGATAAAGGTTTACTAGCAGAAATTCCAAAAAATCTTATCAATGATGTTGATATTGTTAGTGGTGATTTAAGAGATTATGACGCTGTTTTACAGGTGATTAAAGGTATTGACGTAGTATTTCATTTAGCTGCCTTGATCGCCATCCCATATTCATACAAACACCCCAAAGATGTAATAGATACGAATATTATTGGCACTTTCAATGTTTTAAATGCTGCAAAAAATTTATCAGTTGAAAAAGTCATTCACACATCAACGAGTGAGGTATATGGCACAGCATTATATGTACCGATTGATGAAAAGCATCCTTTACAGGCACAATCTCCATATTCTGCAAGTAAAATAAGTGCGGATAAAATAGCAGAGAGCTTTTATTGCACATACGATCTCCCTGTGGCAACAATCAGACCTTTTAATATATATGGGCCAAGGCAATCTGCAAGAGCCGTCATCCCCACAATTATTACACAGGCGCTTAGCAATAAAAATGTTTTTCTTGGCAGTTTGTTACCAAAGAGAGATTATACTTATGTCTCTGATACAATTGAAGCTTTTATTCAAATAGCACAACTGGATACAACAATTGGGCAAACCTATAATATAGGATCCAACAGCGATATCTCAATTGGCGAACTCGCTCAAAAAATATGTAATTTAACCAATCCAAACTGCAAAATTATCCAGGAAAAAAATCGAATGCGTCCTGAAAAAAGTGAAGTCAATCGTCTTTGGGCAGACAATTCGAAGGCATTAAAAGAAATACAGTGGTCTCCAAAGGTTACTCTTGAAGAGGGGTTATTGAAAACAATTAACTGGATCAGGTCAAACCTGCAGCGTTTTCAATCAAAAGATTATGTTATTTAACTTTTATTTTTGGTATATTTCAAAGAAATCTTTATCTAAACGACTATAGAAGGGAACCTAATGGATAAAATACAAAGCGTTAATTCTTTGGCTCAGATTCTTCAATCTGAAAAAGAAAAAGGGAAAAAAATCGTTCATTGTCATGGTGTTTTTGATTTATTGCATATTGGTCATATTCGATATTTTGAACAGGCTAGACAAATGGGGGATATACTGATTGTTACCGTAACAACAGATAAATATGTCGATAAAGGACCTCATCGACCCGCTTTTGCGGAAGATCTTAGGGCTGAAGCGGTTGCTTCTCTTAATTGTGTTAACTATGTAGCAGTTAACCCCTGGATGACTGCTGAAGAAACGCTTAAGCTCTTAAAGCCAGATATTTATGTAAAAGGTGCAGAATTTAAAGAAGCCTTTTCTGATCGAACCGGAAAAATTGATTCGGAAAAACAAGTCGTAGAAGAGATCGGTGCAAAAATTGCTTTTACAGAAGATATCGTTTTTAGTTCTACGAATTTAATCAACAGGTATTTATCCAAATTTCCAGAAGAAATTGATAATTACCTGACCCTGTTTAGAAAACGATTTTCTGTTGATGACATCCTGAAAATACTGAACAAGATGTCAGAATTAAATGTATTGGTCATAGGAGATGCTATTTTAGATGAATATAACTATGGAAATGCCATCGGAAAGTCCTCAAAAGACCCTACCCTGGCATTCAAATATGAATCTAAGGATTTATTTGCTGGAGGGGTATTAGCCGTTGCTAATCATGTGGCGAATTTTTCAAGCAAAGTTCAGCTGGTAACCGTTTTAGGTGAAAATGATACCCACGAAAAATTTGTTCGTTCACAGTTACAACCCAATGTTTTTCCGTATTTTGCGATCCAAAAAAATGCACCAACCACGATAAAAAAAAGATTCATAGATGGGGATTCCCTCAGTAAATTATTTGAAGTATATATAATGGATGATTCCGAACTTATGGATGATACTTATCTGTGTAAATGGCTTCAAGATCAAATCCCTCAATATGATCTTGTTATTGTGGCTGATTTTGGGCATGGTGCGATCAGCAATTCAATGATAGACATTTTATGTAATCATTCTAAATTTATAGCTGTCAATACACAAGCAAATGCAGGGAACAGAGGATTCCATACTGTTAGCCGATACCAACGGTCCGATTTTATCTGTATTGCAGAACATGAATTGCGTCTGGAAATGAGAGATGTAAAAAGTGAAGTCCAAATTTTGATGCAAAAACTCTTGAAAAGAATGGAGTGTCAAAATCTAGTCGTCACATGCGGAAGAAAGGGTTGTGTTGTTTGTGAAAACAATGGTCAATTTGTTAAAATACCTTCTTTTGCACAAAACATTATTGATGCTGTTGGTGCAGGAGATGCGTTTCTTTCTGTTACATCTCTTGCTGCAGTACAAAATTCTCACAAAGAAGCTATAGGATTTATTGGCAATATTGTTGGATCGCTCGCTGTTGAACAGGTAGGAAACAAACAACCAATCAATCGATCAAGCGTAGAAAAGTATATTGTTTCATTATTGAAATAGAATCTATCTCTGTATTCATGTGATTTTTTGAATTTATGATTTAACGAAAACAACCAAGTCAAAAACAATAAAAAAATTCAATATAAGGAAAAAAATGAATAATTTGAATCATATACTAATAACCGGAGGTGCCGGATACGTTGGTGCAGCACTTGTTCCGAAGCTGCTTGACCAGGGATACAAGGTAACTGTTGTAGATCTCTATTTATATGGCACAGATATTTTTGATACTATCAAAGATATATCCAACTTAAATGAAATAAAAGGAGATATCAGAGATAAATCACTTTTAAATAAGGCTCTCTCTGGTGATGTAGATGCTGTTATCCATCTTGCATGTATTTCTAATGATCCAAGCTATGAACTTGATCCAACGCTTGGAAAGTCCATAAATTTTGATGCGTTTATTCCACTTGTAGAACTGTCAAAAGAAAACAAAATAAAACGTTTTTTTTATGCATCAAGCTCAAGTGTGTATGGTATAAAAAAGGAAGACCAGGTTACTGAAGATTTACCCCTTGAACCTTTAACCGATTATTCCAAATATAAAGCAAAATGCGAACAAATTCTTCTTGAAAACGCCAGTGATGATTTCATTGTTTCGATCATCAGACCATCAACTGTTTGTGGATATTCTCCAAGACTTCGCTTAGACCTGACAGTTAACATTTTAACGAATCATGCAATCAATAAGGGAGAGATAACTGTTTTTGGCGGAGATCAAAAAAGACCGAACATTCACATTGAAGATATGACTGATCTATATTTATTTCTACTTGAACAGCCTGACAAAAAAATTCAAAAAACAATTTTCAATGCGGGCTATCAAAATTACCGTGTGAAAGAAATTGCTGAAATTGTAAGACAAACTTTAGGCGGAAATGTAAAAATAAAAACAACACCTTCAAATGATGACCGTTCCTATCATGTTTCATCCCAAAAAATTAAAGAAGAGTTGGGATTTGAAGCCTCTCATTCAATTGAGGAAGCTGTAATTGATCTGAAAAATGCGTTTGATAAAGGATTGGTCTCAGATCCAATAAATAATATCAAGTATTATAATATTAAAACGATGCAAAACATCAGATTACACTAAGCATACTATTTATTAAAAAAAATTCGATCTAAAAACTAAATCTTAAAAAAGGGATATCATGGGCATTAATAAGCAAACATTAGAAGTATTACTCAATGAAAATCAGCATAAAAACATAACAGGGACGTTTTTATGTACAGGTAGACACACTGTTAACATAGATAAGTTTACTATAATCAACTTGTTTAACAAGTATCATCTACCAACTGAAAAAGTTGAGTTTTATTATGAAAAACAATGCTTTGATAATATTACAAGACATTGCAATTCATCCTTATTAGATAGTGATTTGTTATCAAGCTTTTGTAATGCTGAATACCATTGTTTAGATCGGTCAGAATATGAAGGAGCGAATATTATTCATGATATGAATACACCTGTACCTGATAGCTTGCATGGAAAATATGACTTCATCTATAATGGAAGCTGTATGGATAATATGTTTAATCCAGCCTCTTTTATCTTTAATACATCTAAAATGTTAAAAGAGGGGGGTAGAATTTTACATATTGAATGTGCAACTGGAGTTTCGGGAGCGTATTTAATGTTTTCTCCTGAATGGTTTTTTAGTTATTACGCAATAAACAATTTCAAAGATTGCAAAGTTTATGTCACAGTTGCAAGAGAGAAAGGAACAAATCGTCATATATATGATACGGATTTGTATTCATGGCAACCGTATTTCACAAGACAACTTGATTATGATGATATAGAGGCATGTAAATCCATTAATGGTCTTATGCACGTAATTGTTCTTGCTGAAAAAGGTAAAGAATCAACAAGTAGTGTCGCTCCAATCCAGATGCAATACTTGGATGAAAGTACCACTGATTGGCGAAAACAATACAAAAAATTTCAACAATCCAAAAGGCCACTCATTCGTTTACTACAGAAAAAGGAGAATTCTGAGTTGCCTTTTTTGACTGATCATTATTCTTATTTGGGAAGTGGTTTTTAAATTTTCATGCAATAATTGAATCAATGAAGTTCACATATAAGAATTATTGTATTTCATTCTTGACCAAAGTTAATAAAGTTTTAGGCAAATAACAAATGCTTGGTAGTTTGGGGAAAATATAGTATATGAATATGAAACAAAAACGAAAGATTATCGTTTTAGGAAGCAACTCATTCTCTGGAAGCGATTTTATTGATCTCCTTTTATCAGAAGGTAAGTACCAAGTTATTGGAGTCAGTAGATCTCCAGAAAAAACTGATTTGTTCTTACCATACAAAAAGCGGTCTCATATAGATTTTTCATTTTATATGTTGGATCTAAATAAGGACATGCATAATATGCTTGATTTAATTCATTCTGTCCAACCTTCATATATCGTCAATTTTGCCGCACAAAGTGAAGTCGGACCAAGCTGGAAAAATCCGGGGCAATGGTTTCAAACAAATGCTGTTTCACTGACCAACCTGGTTCATGCTCTGAAAGACTGTCAGTTTCTTGAACGTTATGTTCATATTTCATCTCCTGAAGTCTATGGAACATGTTCTGGAAATGTAAGCGAAGATAGTCCTATGAATCCAAGCACACCATATGCGGCCTCAAAAGCTGCTGGAGATATGTCATTATTCACTTATGTTAAAAATTATAATTTTCCTATGGTTATGATCCGTTCGACCAATGTTTATGGTGCCCATCAGCAACTATTCAAAATTATTCCCAGATCAATTATTTATATAAAATCAGGGCAGGCTATTGAGCTGCATGGCGGCGGCAATGCAGTTAAATCATACATTCACATCCGGGACATATCAAAGGGAGAACGTGCTGCCATGTTATATGGAAAAAATGGCCAAATATACCATTTTTCTCCAGATAAAGGTATTGCTGTAAAAGATTTGGTTAAAATCATATGTACAAAGATGAATGTCTCTTTTGAACAGGCAACAAAAACAGTTGAAGAAAGATTAGGACAGGATGCCGCTTATGTGATAGATTCCAGCAAAGCAAGAAAAGAGTTTGATTGGAAACCAGAAATTTCCTTTGATGAAGGTATTGATGCGGTTGTACAGTGGATAGAAAATCGTTGGAATGATATTCAAAAAGAACCGATAGAATACAGGCACAAACCATGATTAATGATATGATTTATGAATTGGAATGTCATGCAAGACAACTTCGTGGCAAAGTTATTGAAATGTCATACAAAAGTAAGACGCCGCATATAGGTTCTTCGCTATCAAGTATTGATATTTTGACTGTTTTGTATTGGAAAATACTTTCAATCAATCCAAAAAATTCATCAGAAACCAATAGAGACCGGTTCATTTTAAGTAAAGGTCATGCAGCAACTGCTCTATATGCAACTCTAGCCCAAAAAGAATTTTTCCCAAGCGCTTTACTGGAAACTTTTGCATGTGAAGACGGTGTTCTTGAAGAACATCCAGGACCTTCATGTGTACCTGGTGTGGAAGCTGCAACAGGTTCACTTGGACATGGTCTTTCAATAGGAATTGGAATGGCGCTTTCAGGTCGTATTCAAAACCAATCATACAGAGTATTTGTTCTACTGAGTGATGGAGAATGTAACGAAGGATCTGTATGGGAATCCGCAATGTTCGCTGCTGCCCACAAGCTTGAAAATGTAATCA
>Ga0272440_1001484_pt1 | contig 19074 bp, 10 predicted proteins | sample SSMMMBAug17_FD_192440 | JGI IMG/M metagenome (GOLD analysis project Ga0272440, IMG submission 192440) | Marine sediment archaeal communities from Little Sippewissett salt marsh, Falmouth, MA, United States - SSM-MMB-Aug17 | ecosystem: Environmental > Aquatic > Marine > Wetlands > Sediment ...
CCTCAAATTATCGCGTAAAATTTATGTCACCTGCTTACCCAAACCAATATTACAACCAACAAACACAATGGATGGATGCGGATAAAATTGATATTACTACCTATGATGCCTTTGATATTGACTTTACCATTGCGGTGAATCCCATCATTTCAGGAACAGTGTCCTTTAATAATGCTCAGACAGGTGATTCTGCATGGGTGGTTGCCTTTTCATTATTAAAAGGAACTGAAATGGTTGAAGTCACCACCAACACCCCAAACTATGAAATGCAAGTGATGGAGGCGGATGATTATGTCGTGTCTGTCTGGTCTAATAAATACACTGCCACGCCAGAAAAGAGATTTGTCGATACAACAACCGGTAATGTTGAAAATATTGATTTTTCTTTAAACACTGGAAATTCCATTTCAGGAAAAGTATTGGATCAGGATGGACAGCCTGTTTCTGGCATTACTGTTGAAGCATCATCCCTATCAACAGGTAGTAAATTTGCCACAACCAATGCCAGTGGTGTTTATCAAATTAATGGCCTGGAGCGTGTTGATGACTTCATCTTGTCTGTATTTATCAATGAAAGCGCGCCATCATTCTTTTATAGTACAGATGGCAATGTTCGGGATCAGGTCTGGGCAACGCAAATCAGTACTGAAAATGGAAGTGTACAGGATATTGATTTTTCTATCATCACAGGTGAACGCATTTGTGGAATGGTGATTGATGATCAATTTAAAAGTATTGCCAATGTATTAATTCGGGTAGAATCAGAATCTTTAAAGGTCAGGCATAGTGTAAGAACTGGTTCAGATGGTTATTTTGAATTCACAGGTTTACCATCAGGTAATGATTATAAAGTTTTTGCCAGACCCGCATCAATTTCTCCCTATCAAAGCCAGAGTAAAGAACAGGTTACAAGCAATGTCTGTAATTTATATTTTATTCTGACTCAAGCCTATACATTAAGTGGTGTGATCACCGATACCAATGGAGATCTGTGTTCAAAAGTTGAGGTTGAACTGATTCATGATGACGATGACTTTTATGGGTATTATCGCACTGATTCATCAGGATTTTTTGAAATAAAAGGCATTCCTCAAAATTCTGGTTATGCATTCATTGTCACTGCTGCAGGTGATACGGCCTATTTGCCTTATAAGGAAAACAACATATCGATTACCCAAAGCCTTGAAAAAAATATTACCCTCACGCCTGCACTTGATATATGGGGATATTTGCTGGATACCAATGGTGATCCTGTTGCAGATACCATTGTCAAAGCAGTGTCTGAATCCAATCCGGACTCTTTAAGAGTATCGACCAGTAATACCCAGGGATACTATAAGATCAAAAACATTCCAGCAGGTTCGGATTATGTCATTAAAGTGGAGCCGCTGCATTATGGCAAACAGACAAAGATCGGCCAGACTGCCGGTACTTCAGTTGATTTTGTACTTTCAAATGGTGGCATGATTAGTGGTTTTGTCAAGAATTCAGAATTGAGCCCAATAAGCGGTATTTATGTTCAATTGTCTTCAGAATTTCTGGATAAACCTTTACTTAAAGTGACAAATAATCAAGGTTACTTTGCATTTAAAGGGCTTTCTGAAAATGATCCAGGCGGAAATCTGATTACAGATTATGCCATCAGTACAGCATCAATTGATTATATAACTGAAGAATCCACAGGGCATAAACTGGGAGATGAAATTAATCTAACATTAACCAGTGCCATTGAAAATGTGATCAAAGGAAAATTAATTGATTCTAACAGTGCAATACCACCGGCTAAAAATTATGCCAGAGTCTATCTGTATAAGGCCAATGGTCAACTTAAATCCAAAGTTAGAATTGATGCCAATGGTGCGTTTGAATTTACTGGTTTGAATTCGAATATCAACTATCAGGTTAAATTCAAAGTCTTAAATGGTGCAATGAATGGTCAAAGAAGATGGGCGGGTGAAAATGGACCAGAAATCTCAAAGAGCAATGCAAAGTCATATCCAGTTGGAAGTACGATTGAATGTCAACTGGATAACTTATGGTAATAATAAAACTGAGAAAACTTTATGGAGAAAAAAAGAAATGAAAAAAATCTTAATTACATGTTTTGTTTTTAGCCTTTATGTTGTGTTCATGACACATCAATCTTTTGCAGCATCTCCTGATGCAATTCAAGGACTTATCGCAAGTCATATGGAAGATGTCCCTTTGAATACAACACAAATTGATATAGAATGGTCAGTTGCAGATGGATACACTGGATATTTTTATGCAATGTTTTCAAAAGCTTCTGAATATACGCAATATACATTTGATGAGGACTCCACTGAAGGCTTGCTTCAAAATACGACTGGGGCGTCATCCTACAATCATGAATCAGGAAGTGACGAAACCTATTATTTTCATGTTGTCGCAGTCTGGTTAGATGAGTTTGATGAAGAAAATTTTGGACCAACAACCTCATATGGACCAATTATCGTGGATATCACACCACCTTCATGTAGTGTTGATGCACCCGATACAACAACGACACGAACTGTCAGCCTGTCGTTTATTACTGATGATGCCATTAAAGTTTATGTTAGCAATATCAATTTTGGGGAAGGCTCAGAGTTGGATCTTTCGGCAAATAATCCCATGTCATGGGATTTACCTGAAGGTGAAGGTGAAAAGCGTGTTTATGTCAGATTTATGGATCGGGCCGGCAATACCTGTGATACATATAAAGATATTGACTATTATGAAAACACACCATCACTCATTGAAAGCATTGATAACCAATATACTGCCAAAAATACTGATATCAGTATCCCTTTTTCAATAACTGATACCGAAGGCGGCAGTATTACAATATCAGCATTTTCTGAAAGTGTCACCCTTGTGGCGATAAATAATTTGTCCATTACCAGTATAGGAGGCGTAAGCAGCAGTAATGCCTATACAACTACAGTGTCTGCTGAAGAAAACCTTTCGCTGACCTTATCTATTACCCCCATTACCAATATGACAGGAACAACGACCATTTCTCTAACCATTACTGATGCGGCTGGATCAACCACCACAACATCTTTTCCAATAACCATCTTTACACCTGGTGATGTCAATAACAATGGCACTGTTGAACTTGAAGATGTTCAAAATACCTTTTATTTTTATATGGGTAAAAGTTTACCAACAGACTTGCAGAAAAAAATTGCAAATGTCTATGATGATGTCATTGACAATAACACAGTTTCACTTCACGATTTACAAGGAGTATTTCGTTTATACAGTGGATTCCCATTGGATAAATAAATTAGTTTTTGCCAGGAGGTATAATGAAAACAATATTTTCTAAAACTATAACAATCTTTTTTCTTTTAATCATATCAACTTATACAACAGCTTTTGCAGACCCTGAGGTTCGTATATCACAACAAAACGTATCAGCAGGCGTAAACCAGGTTGATCTATCCATTCAAATCAGCGATATTGATGATGCCAACATGGGGGGCTATATTTTAAGGCTGGATTATGATGATTCAATATTTGAAAACCCCTCAGTGATAACATCAAATACGTTATCTCAAGGTTTAGATGTTGAAGGGGCTGTTCCTGTTGATGGTTTTGGTGGGAAATATACCATTGGTTTAATGTCTGGCTTTACTGCTACGACTGATGGTACCTTAATAAAAGTTCGTTTGGAAATCGCCCAGGCGTTTGAAACATCAGATATTACATTTATATCTGAAAAAACGCAATTGTTTACAGGGGATTACAGCCCTATTCAGGCGTCATTAGTTAATGGTTCTTTGACCATTCAAGAAGTTATTGATAATCCCACAATAACCTCATCTGTACCCACATTAAATGAATATGGCATTTTCTTTTTTATCAGCATTATTCTCCTTACTTCTATCGCAAAAATCAGAAAACAAGCGAGGCAAAACATATGAAAATAGTGATTAGCTCCATAATTCTATGTTTGTCAGTTTTTTTTTCTTTATGTGCTGCTGAAATACATCTGTCCATAGCAGACCGCTTACACATTGATGAAATTACATCACAACTTGAGGTGCCTGTTGTTCTTTCAGGGGTCAGTGATGAAAAAATTTCTGGATACATTCTGAGGTTGGATTATGATGATTCTGTACTAACTGAACCAGAGATATCTACTGATGACACCCTGTCTCAGGGGAAACATGTTGAAGGAGCAATTCCTGTAGACAGCTTGGGTGGAAAATATTCAGTTGGCTTAATGTTGGGCTTAAACAATATAACTGATGGGGTATTGGTCAAAATTAAGTTTAAAATATTAAATCATTTTGTTGCATCACCCATTGGTTTTATTGATGCCAAAACAGCCTTTCATACCAGTAATTTTTCTCCTGTTGAAGTAAAAAGTGAGAGCAGTTTTTTTATTCGTTTGGCAACTGATCAATTAAGTAAGATTGACTATGATGAAACATTTATGAATAACTATTCTGCCAATGTGGAGGGAAAATCCTATCTGCAGGGCACTGATGTACAACTGAGCATTACTGGAGATATTGCAGAGGGAAGCTACATTATTTCTGGTGATAATTATTTGTCACCCATACCAGTTATAGTTTCACAAGAAGATTATTTGATAAAAAAAATGCTAAAGCAATGGTATATTGTCTCAAGTGCTCCTGTTCCTTCCATGACTTTGACGTTTAATATAAACACCACATCGAAAAGCCCTGAGCATTATTGGTTATCGCACTCAACAGATTGTGAGACTTTTTCAGAGATCTGTCATGCCGATTTCGTTGATAGGCATAATCATTTAGTTATTTTTCACTTACCCAAAAAAACACTACCAGAACAAGGGTATTATTCTTTAACGTTTAAAAAATTTACTTTACAAGCGCCTGAGTTGCATACAAGTTTTAAAGCCGATCAGTTTAATGCATTTAATTATCTTACCTGGCGTGTAAATGAAACGACTGATACTATCGGTTTTAATATATGGCGCAAAGATTTAGAAGATGCGTTTTTTACACAAATCAATTCAAATATAATACCAGTAAGCAGTGAAAATTCTTATAAAGATAGTGATGTTTCCTCTAAAGACACTTTTGTTTATGGACTTGAGTATATATATATAAATGCTTCACAAAATTCTTTTGTTGATGTGCGCGCAAGTCATAGTGTTCTGGATGTGAATGAGGATTTTAAGGTGGATATGGGGGATGTTCTTTTTTTATTTCAGGAGATATCTTTAACAAAGTAAAATAAAAATTGTCAAGATTCGGAGGAAATATGAAGCCATTAAAAGCATTAAGGATAAAAATAAAAATTGGAAATATGATTGAAAGTCCAGCACTGCATGTTTTACTCAGTGATGAGGATGATGTCATTGTTGCACGATGCCTTGATTTTACAGTTTCTTCACATGGGGAAGATGATACTGATGCATTAAAATCACTTGCTAAATCAATTAAAGAATACATACTGACATCCATAGAAGATGGAAATCTTAATAATATTTATGATCATGCTCATAATAAATACTGGAGAACATTTAATGAATTGGAATCCAGACAAGAAACGATTAATTTTATCAGCTCATTGCAAGAATCGGCATTGATGAATACTTATCAGCAATTTCAGCATATACCGGCTAAGGTATGTTATGCATAAAGCCTTGGAGTTGAGGAAAGTTATCAAAAATTTAAAATCATATGGAATAATCTATAAGACAGGTAAAGGAAGACACCCTAAGTTTTATGACCCTGAACTTAAAAAATCTTATCCAGTAAAATCCCATGGAAAAAAACAATGATTTTGCCTTATGCCTTGAATGATTTAATTGAAAAATTTGGATTACCTGTAGATATCTTTGAAGAAAACAAATAAAAATAAAAATGTATAGCCCCAAAAAACAACTACCGCAGAAGGATTATATCATGAAAAAATTAAGTTTTATCTTTTTTATTGTTATTACCATTTCATGGGTCAATCAAAGTATTCATGCAAAAGATTATCATGTAACAGATGGTCGTGAACTCTTCCTTGCTTTTTTAGAAGCATCGAGCAATGGTGAAAATGATCATATATACCTTGCTGCTGGTGTTTATAAGGGTGAGTTTATTTTTGAAACCAGTGAAGCAAAATCGCTCACTTTAACAACTGAGCAAGGTTTGACTGCGGATCAGGTTGTATTTGATGGAGAACAAATAGCGCAACCCCTGAATATCTCTTCTGAAGTATCCACAGATGTTAGTGTTAGAAATATTTCGATTCATGCTTCAAATAGTTATGGAATAAAAATCAAAACCCTCGGGGATGTTGAGTTTTTCAATAACAACATTTATAATAACAGTGGTACCGGGGTTATTATAAATACTGATAAAAAGGTTTTGTTTGGTTATAATTTAATTCATAACAATAATAGCGGCGGTGGAAAAATTAATACAAAGAGTTTTTTTACATTCCATCATAATTCTGTGTATGACAATAAAGGTGGGGAAGGGGGAATAAGAATTGAATCAAATACGAATGAAAGCATAGATGTTTTTAATAATACGATAATTGGTAATACTGGTGATACAGGAATTCTTATTCAAACTGAGGGAGATCTTTCCTTTTTTGACAACCTTATCAAAGAAAACTCGACTTTTAGTTCTTATGTTGGAACAGCTATTCTTAGCTCAAAAAAAAATTTATCAATTATTAATAATGTTGTTTTAAATAATAAAAAAGGTGGACTTGCAGGTTACGCCAATCAGAATGTTTCAATGATTCATAATATTGTAAAAAAAAATACATACTATTCAGGTATTATAACATCTACAACGAATGGAAAAATATCGTTGATTGACAATATTGTAAAAGAAAACACTTCTGAAACAGAAGGTGGTGGAGTTTTTATACATTATTCAGACAGCGCACATATTTCTTTAACGCGTAATGAGATAACTGATAATTCTTCCGAGAGAGGTGGAGCTGGGGTAAATATCTCTTCAACAAATTCCAGGAAAAGAAATAATACAGATATTGTTTTTTCAAATAATTCTATCACAGAAAATAAAATAATATCAAAATATGACAATCTCTATGCCGGTGGGGTTTATATTAAAAACTGTAGGGATATACTATTTCAAAATAACGATATATCAAAAAATATAAACAATAAATTAGTTTCTGGAATTATGATACTTCAATCAGAAAGTGTAATTCTAAGAAAAAATACTATTCATCAAAACAATATTGAATATAGTAGCGGTAATAGCTGTACCCTGTATGTTGATACAAATGATTTACATTTATCAAATAATGATATCAAAAATAATATTGTGCCTTCTTCAGGAACAGTTTTAAATACTATTAATACAGGTTCACTTATCTTATCAAGAAATACGTTTGTTAACAATAAGTCAGGTGCCATAAGATCTGTAAATGCCTCGTCAATTGATATAACCTCCAATATTATAGAAGGCAACAACGAAGGCACTGGAATGCATATTGATTCATCTTCAGAAAATTCAATTACCTGTACTATAAGTAGCAACATTATAAAGAATTTTGGAAATTCATCAAACGAAGGTGGAGGAATATATGTAAATAATTTTAAACAGATTAGTATATGGCAAAATCTTATTTTCAAAAATAAGGCTGTTCGTGGAGGTGGGGTTTTCCTAAACCCAAAAGAAAGTCTTTCGATGGTGAACAATACCATTGCATCCAACACAGCTGAGATGCAAGGCGGTGGACTCTATGTAAAAACATCCAACATGACCTCTGATATTGCTTTAATAAACAATATATTCTGGGACAATACAGCGGCAAATGAAGGCGACGATATTTTCCTTTATGGCTTTGGTGGTAATCCAAGAGTTCTTGAAAATAATACTGTCCGAGAAATTTTTGGTACTTTTGAAACGAAATCAAACAATATTTCATCTGACCCATTATTTTTTTCATTGGAAACAGATGATTATCATCTTCGACCTGGCTCTCCCTGTATTAACATTGGAAAGTCTTTTATGTTAGATGATCTTGATGGTGTAAATACTTATCAATCCAAAGATATCGGTGCTTACGAATACAATCCCACTACCCCCCATCCCGCAGACATCAACGCCAATTTTAATATCGAAGAAAGCGAATACAATAATTACAATAATTCATGGCGAAATAACATTGAATGGACAAAATCTCCAATAGATATCCCCATTGAATACAACACACGCGCCGGTTTTATCATAGAAAATGGCGGTTCCTATACAAATACAGGCGCAATGAAACCTTTATGCTGGACACCTGATCACTAAAACCAGGGAGGATATCATGAAAAAAACGTTATTCTTCCCTTTATTGTGTATGATTATCATTTTCTTGCCTGCCTTGATTTTACTTGAACCGGCTGATGCAACATCTATATCGCACAATGTTTTACATGATAATACTTGCTCTCCCTCTATTGCTATTTCTGTAACGCCTTTAGAAGATATCGCAAGCTATGCAGTAATTGAAACAATCCCTTATGGACTATTGCCTCTAAATATCAACGAAAATGGTCAATGGCATGAAGATGAACAGGAAATCCGATGGGGTAATTTTCGGGATCATTCTGCAAAAAGTCTGAGTTACGATCTTACAGGTGCTAATGGTACCTATGAATTATCTCAATTGGTTTTCAGCGCTGATGGAATACTTGAAACATACGAAGAAACAACATCCATCAGTTTTCAATGTACACAAACCCAATATCCAGAAAAACCTGATCTTCCAGAACCAGAAACTCCCCTTGAACCAATGCCATCTCCTTTGTTTTATGTGAGTAGTGAGACAGTACCCACTTCTTTAAGGATTACATCAAGTATCAATCCATCATACATTTACTACACAACTGATGGCAGTCGACCAACCAGTGCATCTCAATTATTTACTGAAAAAATTGATATTGAACAATCAACCCTCATTCGGGCAATAAACATCAAGTCAGGAATGGCAAACAGTCCTGTCTCGGAAATTCGTCTGTCGCACCCAATTATGACACCCAATTTTGATGTCATACAATATGTATATAATAATGATACTTGTGCCCCTTCCATTGCAATCCATGTAACCCCAACTTTTCAAGCAGATGCTTATTCCCTTGAAATATCCTTGCCTTATGGACTCACACCTTATAATATTATTGAAAATGGTCAATGGATTTCGGATACAGATATGATTCGGTGGGGTAATTTTATGGGTCACATGGCCAGAAGTTTTTCCTGTGAATTGACAGGAAGCAATGGTATGTATGAACTGGATCAAATCATATATAGTGAAAATGGTGTAAAGTATGAAGTCAAACAGACAACAATTGTGATCATGAATTGTCCTTTAAGTTCAGAAGAGATACCAGATGAACCACCTGATGAACCGGAACCAGAAATAATTGAAGATCCAATTATTGATATTTCATCTGACAGCCTGCCGTTTGTGTTAAGCTTAACGTGTCAGACACCTGGCACAACCATATACTATACAACTGATGGCAGCAGACCTTCTGAAAACGCATTAATATATTCAGAACCTGTAGAAATATTTCACCCAACAAAAATTCGTGCCATTGCAATAAAAGGGGATCTCTCTTCCAGCAAAACTGTACAATATGAACCTTCGTTCAGCCCCATATTGCCTTACTTTGGAAATGTGCATACTATTATTGAAGATAATGAAACCTGTTTTCCAAAAGTGAATTTGTCAATAACACCAGAAGCTAACATTCAATCTTATGCTGTAGAAATATTTCTTCCTGAAAATTTAACTCCAATATTAATCAATAATAATGGCTTAAAATGCGATAGCCAAAACAGTATCCGATGGGGAAATTTTAGGGATAGCTCTATTCGTGATTTATCATTTCGTGTCAAAGGTGAAAATCAAGAAACAACTATTTTGGGTAAAATCGGATTTGATGGGCATATTCAGGAAATCCCAAATATACCAATCACAGTGAAATGTGATGATAATAATATAACGCCACAACTATCAATTCACTCTTTAGACTATACTATTTCAGCACGATCTTCATTTTTAACAATCACAGTAACAGATTTGAATAATTCTGGTAGAATGTACTGGCAAGTCATCCCGGAAGCAGACTGGATAACAGTCGCTAATAATGAAAATGGTACAGGAGATGGCATCTGCACAATTCAATGTACCAGAAACATTAAAGAAAATGAACGTCTGGGCAAAGTCAAAATTCAATCCAATGAAGCAACTAATTCATCTCAATATGTTGAGATTTTTCAAAGACCAAACCAACCACCAGTTGCTGAAGACAATACCTTAACCTTAGATGAAGATAAACACCTGTATATATTACTCAAGTCAACAGATTTTGAAAATGACCCATTATCTTATACCTTTGTAGAATATCCTTCAAAGGGTCAGGTTATTATCGAGGGCGATATCGCTATCTATACACCTAAAAAAGATTATCATGGTATGGATCGCTTTTCTTTTAAAACAAATGATGGTGTTTTAGATTCCAATACTGCTAATGTACTATTAACCATCTATCCTATAGATGATCCGCCAGTGGCAGAAAATATATCATTTCAAACAACAGAGAATTCATTCTACCCACTGACATTTTCAAAAACTGATATTGATAATGAACAACTTACAGTAAACATTCAAACACCGCCTGAGCATGGAAGCATTCCTCAGGAATTGATATATTACCCAGATGAATGGTTTTGGGGAACAGACAGTTTTATCTATTCTTTAACTGATGGTCACACATCTGTGACTGCTACAGTAACAATTACAGTAAATCGTGCCAATGAATATACCCTTGCACTAGCAAAAGCCACTGATGTGGGAGAAATAGAAATTAATGGTCAATTGGTCTGGCTGCCCTGGGAAGGATCCTTTTCCGCAGATAGCCAGGTGACATTAAACGCAATATCTACAAATGATCTGATATTTAAAAAATGGACAGAAGGCTCTTTAGTACACACTGAAAACCAGATAACAGTTTTGATGAACATAGGTAAAAAACTATCAGTTCATTTTGTACCACCTCTTCAAACATTGAAATTATATGGCTACCAATCAGTAAACGTCAATGGGGAACCATATTCATTACCGATTGAAAAAAACTTTTACAAAGGTGAACAGGTATCATTAAATGCTGTACCTGATGACCTATTTATCGGTTGGTCGGGTGATATTACTGGCAATCAAAACCCCATAGATTTTGTTATTGAATCAGATATGACCATAGGCGCATTATTTTATGATCCCAAAGAATGGTCAATGACACTTCTTGCAGAAACTATAGATTTAACACCTGTTCACACAGATGACATAACAATAGGTGTCAGCTTATTTTCTTCAACACAGCCCCATCAACTCCCCAATGAATATGGGTGCAGTTTGTGGGTGTATTCATCAGATTGGCAAAAAAACAGTCAATTCATTCAAGCGTATCAATCCACAGAATACAGTTGGATTATTGCTTTAAACCCTCATGGAAATATGGGTTCACCAGATCCACGAACAACAGTGATTCATTGGGATCCTGAAAAATTCAGCCAGACAGGTTGTTATCGCATGTATAGCGGGCATGATTATACCGGTGATATTCTTGTATCTGATATGCGTCAAGTCAATAACTACCCTGTAACTGGTGGAGAATCAGTTCAAACTTTTACCATCGTCTGGTCAAAACAATTTACTGAAACAGTAACACTGAATACAAAACTGGGATGGAATCTCATTTCATTGCCAGTCAAACCACTGAACAGTGATCCAAAAATTTTATTTCCTGATTCAATTGTTTACGAATTTAAATCAGGTACATATATCGGTGTGGATCAAATGCAAATTGGAAAAGGCTACTGGCTCAAGGCATCAAAGGAAAGCTATGAAATTACAGGGGAAGCATTTCATTCTTACTCAGTTAAATTGAGCAAAGGATGGCATCTTATTGGTGCGCTTCAACATAAGGTAACATTTAATAATAATTGCGTTGAAGCGATTTATGAATATAAAGAGGGTTCATATTCTGAAGTTTCGGAGCTTTTGCCTGGTAAAGGGTACTGGGTTAAAGTTGAGAATTTATGTACTTTCTCTCCATAGTGCAAATCCCTTGGTGGCGAATTATGAATATGATTGATAAAGGATTGATAAATATGAATAAGTCAATATTTATTTTTATCACAAGCTTAGTAATAACCATATTTTTATCACCAAATAATGTAAATTCAAATACGATTAGTAATCATATTATTCAAATTGCAGCTGGAAGCTCTCATACCCTGGCCCTTAGACAAAACAAAACTGTATGGTCATGGGGTATAAATGGACATGGGCAATTAGGATTAGGCAAAAATGATGGCCCCAAAAAGAATCCAGTACTGATCTCAGGGCTAAATGATATCAAACGCCTGGCAGCTGGTGCAAATTTTAGTATAGCTCTTAGGGAAGATGGAACAGTATGGGCCTGGGGTGATGGCTTCACCAATAAACCTGAGCAAATATCAAATTTTACAAATGTGAGAGATATCGTTTCTGGAAGATATCATTTCTATGCACTAAAGAACGATGGCACAGTCTGGTCTTGGGGAGATAACAGTGAAGGACAATTAGGAGATGGAACCACCATAGATAACAAAAATATGCCGACAATGGTTTTAGATCTTTACAATATCGTATTAATAGCATCTGGTTGGTATCATGGTTTAGCAATGAAAGATGATGGTTCAATATGGTCATGGGGATATAATAAGTATGGGCAGTTAGGAGATGGTACTACAATAGATAAACTTAATCCAACTCTTATTCCAGATTTCAACAATGTAAAAGCTCTTGATGGGGGTTGGTATCATAGCGTTGTATTGAAAGAAGATGGCACAGTATGGACATTTGGAAATAATGGGAATGGAACATTAGGAACAGGATCAACAACAATTGAAGTAAAACCAGTAAAGATATCGAGTTTAAACAATGTTAAAAATATTACAGTTGGAATGGGTCATTCCTTTGCGTTAAAAGAAGATGGGAGTGTTTGGGGATGGGGATGGAATAATTATGGTAAGTTAGGAGATGGAACAATTAATGATAAACACAGACCAACAGAAATATTTTCATTTAATAATGCACAAATCCTGGTAGCAGCTCCTCATAACAGCTTTGCGATCAAGAAAGATGGTACGCTATGGTCATGTGGATACAATGTTTATGGAGAATTAGGAAATGGAAAAGATCAAAATCAACACAAACCAATACAGATATCTGGTCCAAATAATGTTTCAACACTTACTGCTGGTTTTGCTCATAGTTTGTTTTTGAAAGAAGATGGCACTGTGTGGGGATGTGGATATAATTTTTTTGGACAGACAGGAATAAGAAGTAGGCTGAATAAATATAAAATAGAGAAAATTCAAAGTCTTAATAATGTAATAGATATTGTTGCAGGCGATTATCATAGCTTTGCTTTAACAAAAGATGGCCTTATTTGGGCAGGAGGAGCGAATTCCTATGGGCAGTTAGGTACTGGAAAAACTTCTTATTATAACAATTTTATTCAAGTTCCAAATTTTAATAATGTCTCAAAAATAATGGCAGGTTACAACCACAGCCTGGCATTAAAAGAAGATGGGTTTGTATGGTCCTGGGGTGAAAATAAGTATGGTCAATTAGGAAATGGTTCTACCATTGACAACAGCTTACCTGCAAAGTTAGATAGTATTGATAATGTCGCAATGGTTGCCTCTGGAAAATTTCATAGTCTTGCATTAAAAGAAGATGGCACTGTATGGGCATGGGGCATAAATAACTATGGCCAGTTAGGTGATGGCACTACTGATAATTCATCTTTACCTAAACAGGTTTCAGGATTACAAAATATAATATTTTTGGAGGCTGGAGATGATCATAACCTTGCTTTACACGAAGATGGAACATTATGGGCATGGGGAAAAAATTACTCGGGTCAATTAGGAAATGGAACAACAAATAATCAAAAAGTTCCAGTTCAGGTATCGAAACTAACTCGTATAAAAAAAGTAGCAGCAGGTTCGATTCACAGTATTGCATTGAAAAATGATGGAACATTGTGGGCTTGGGGATCCACTAATTATGGGCAATTAGGTCAAATTAGTACGCCTGTTCAAATACCTGATCTAAATAATATAAAGAATATGGCTGCTGGAGCAAATCATAATATTGCACTTAAAAAAGATGGAACTATTTGGGCCTGGGGTAAAAGAGAATATGGCCAGTTAGGTGATGGCTACTCAACATATTTACCAAAGCCTTGTCTCTCTGAAATAAATTTCAAATCAAAAACATTCATTTCCCCTGAATATGGCACAATATACATTTCTATACTTAACTCTCTTAACAAAACAGTTACGATTAATTATTCAACAAAAGATGGCACTGCAATTTCAGGGGTTGATTATATCGCTACATCTGGGGCATTTCATTTTAATGAAGATGATCTTGAAAAACAATTTCCTATTACTATTCTTAACAATTCAAGAAAAGAAGACAAAACAGTGATTCTAAGTCTAAGCACACCTGATGATATCTTTTTAAATGATGGAGCATTATCAATTCTAACAATACCATCAAACTCTTCAATCAAAGCCCCTTATACTCAAACATTTTCTTCAATAATGCCTGGATGTGGATGGACCTATTTTCGTTCTACACACAGTGGAAGAGTTCAGGTAACATCTGAAAAATTAAGAATGGATAATTATGATGATGGTATATCAAATCTAAATGAAGCAATTTTAAGTATTGATTTATTAAATGCAGAAAACGTAATATTAAAATTTTTTCAGCAAAATTTTGATTTTAATAGCACATCTCTTCCACAAACATTCACTGGTCATTATAATGGAGATGGCGTAAGTGTTAGTAATGATGGTAATATATGGTACAGCATTATTGATGTAGAGGAGCTGATTACGACAGATTATATTGGAAGTAATTATACTATAGATCTTAGTTCAAAAATAAAGACTATTCAGGAGGAATTTGATTCATCTTTTAATTTCTCACAAAATTTTAAAATCAAATTCCAACAACATGGTTATCTCCCTTATCCACGTAATGGAAGAGAATGGGACAATATTGTTATTGTAAAAAAGCAAGTTCCTGTTGAAGACAGCCCAGTTTTATCAATTCATCCTGAAATATATACAGTCTCAGCAATGAGTGGTACAGTTAATTTTACTGTAACAGCAAAAAAAAACATTGATTGGTCAGTTTCAACTACTGATAATTGGTTAAACATTTACAATAAAACAGACAACATTTTTTCTGTCGCATACACAATGAATATGGAAGCATTAAGAAATGGAAAGATTCAAATAATTTCACCAGATGCATATGTTACCAAAAAAATTGTTGAAATAAGACAGCAAAAAAATGAACAACCTTCTATATCTTATATTGAAGATCAGACGATGAAAGAGGACTCTTCAATTGAAATTCCTTTTATTATTAAAGATAAAGAAGAATTGGTTGACAATTTAAAACTCCAATTTGAAACATCAAATCAAGAATTGTTACCCGTTGAAAATATTTTGTTAAATGGTAATGGTGAACAAAAAACTATTAGAATTTCACCACGTGAGAATGCATATGGCACTTGTACTGTATATATTACTGTTACTGATTCAATAGATTCAAACAATTATTCATTTACGATTCATATTAAACCTGTTAATGATCAACCTATATTTACAACTAATTCCATCCCAATTTTATATGAAGATTGTGGTATAAAAATGATTAAATGGGTTAATCATATTAATCCTGGTGCAGACAATGAGTCAAACCAGTCATTCACATTCATAATAAAACCTGATAAACATAAGCTTTTATCTGTACCACCATCAATATCATCAGATGGTGTACTATGTTTGTCAATATCTCCTGATCAATATGGATCTGCCAAATTTTATGTCAATCTAAAAGATGATGGTGGAACTGAATTCGGTGGTATTGATACCAGTATTACTCAACAATTTATTCTGACTGTAGAACCAGTAAATGATTGTCCTGATTTTGTTAAAGGAAATGATCAAATTGTTCTAAATACTCAAGGAAAACAAGTTATTCCAGGATGGGCTTTAAATATAAATAAAGGGCCATTTGAAGATAATCAGAGTATTTTTTTTAACCTGTCTACAACCAATGATAGACTCTTTTCAGAAAAACCTTATCTATCAAAAGATGGCACTTTATCATATAGTCCTAATCCTGATTATTCAGGTATTGCAACTGTATCAGTTTCTGCAAAAGATGATGGCGGTGACAGTTTTACAGGTTGTGATCAAAGTCCTGTTAAGCAGTTTTCTATAAGAGTAAATCAAGCAAGCTTTAAGATATCTCTTCAAGCAGGGTGGAACTTAATTTCCTTATCATTTATACCTGAAAATTCAAACGTGAAAGAAATATTTAATAATCAAGTAGATGTATATGAGTTTAAATGTGGAAGTTATGTAAAAGCAAATACAATCAAACCAGGAAAAGGTTATTGGGCAAAGACTCTTTTTGACTCTGAATATATCGTTAAGGGAAGAAAATTCACATCAAACACAATAAAAGGGCGTGCTAATCATTGGTATTTAATTGGGGGGCTTACTGATAAAGCAATTTGTGAAGTTGTTCCCAAAAATTCTATTGAAGTAATATTGAAATACTCAGGCTATCAATATATTCAGACACAGGAATTATTTCCTGAACATGGTTATTGGCTGAAAATGAAGAATAATGGAATTGTAAATATTAAACCCATAAACAGTGGGTTTTAAATTTAATTAATTAATTATGATGAACAATAATATATTTACTGACGTATCAACTGAAAAGCATAAATATCTGATTGATGAAATTCTCTAAAAGATACTTCACAGTTTGTTCCAACATAGTAGCCATCTTTTTGTCCCAAAGCGAGAGGTTCCCAATCAATAGCACACCATCTATTAAAATCAAAACATCTGGATGTTTCATTAAAATATTTTTTATGGTCTGTGACAAATCGTAGAGAACCTCCTGGTTGGATCACACGATAAGCTTCATCTACAAACGCCCTGGACATCAATTTTGATTTTAGACCCAATGCATTTGGATAAGGGGTTGGGAAATAAATATGGATAACTTGCAATGTTCTGTCTTTTATATGGTTTTCAATAAAATCCAATGCTTCCATATTGACAATGATCACATTATAAAGCCCCATTTCCTCAGCTTTATAGTAAGCAACCTGGCTTTGATGTTTTTTTATTTCAACACCAATATAGATGTTTTCTCTGAAACGTGATGCCATATTGCAGACACATTTTCCACAGTCAATGCCAATTATCAATTCTTTGTTGATAAAGGGTTTCTGGAGAATCTGACTAAATTCCTGATCTGGAAAGTTATTTTTCGTTAAGAATATCATAAGAAAAAAAATCCATCTTTGTTATGGGTAAGGTTAAGGTAACTGTTGTTTTTACAGGTTTATACACCAATAAATTTTGACTCACTGGTCTGGTTTCATAAGTTATATCTCCATGATATTTTCTGGCTATTTGTCTGGCAAAATATAAACCTTCACCAGAGCCAGAAATGTTTTTCTTTAACACAAAAGAACCTCTGAAATATTGATTAAACATCAGTTTATTCTCATATTCAGTTGTTGTAAGTGGAATGCCCCAACTCTCAAAAGAGATGGTTACATGTTGATTATGAGGCCTTATGTAAACTTGTACCCAGGGGCGATCATACTTTGAATTTTCAGGTAAGGTTCCTGTGTATTGAATGGCATTGTTTAGTATGTGTTGAATGACTTTTGTGAGTTCATCTTCTGGAATTGATACTTTTATTTGGGGAATTGGGTTTCGCCTGATGTCAATATGTTTCGCTGTAGCTATTTCTGTATACTTTTCGAATAAATCTTTTATGACAATATTTAAAACTGATGCATTACTGTCTTTTTCATCTATCTGGCTTGCATCGAATTCTTTTACTAAAGAGATTAACTGATTATAGATTTTTTCAATGCGGAAGAAAGCGGTTTGAACATCATAGAGGCATACCAACATTGTTAAATCGTTTGCGTTCACAGCAAAGCTGTTTCTTAAGCTTTTGCTAAGCTTAACTTCTGGTTGAGTAACAATATTCAATATTTCAGCAGAAATTTCTCTATATTGTACAATACTGATCGCAGGGTCAACATCATTTAAATCCAACATTTGTTTCTTACACCTGGATAATTTTGTCCAGTCGTCTTCAGAGATATTTCTTGACGATCTGTTTTCAGATATACTGTTCATTAAGGTAATGAAGGACGATTTAAAATCATCAATGTAGGGGGTGAATATTTTTTGAAACGCATCGGTACTGGAATCTTTTAGCAAGTGAAAAGGATTTTTTCCCATAAATTTCATCATATGAGTAAATGAACCCGCCAATGATTTACAATTATTGCTTTGTTCATGTATGAGAGATTGCGCCTTATCCTTAAATTGTTTTGACATACTTTTTTCAGATGATCGTATTTCCTTTAATTTTTCTAACTCTTGTTCTTTTTCTCTGATAGTTGCATCTATTGGTGTATTTAGTTTATTTTTATACGACTCAATTATTGCATCTTTTTTAGCGATACTTTGTTTAAGTTCAATAATTTGATCTGTTGCTTGCTGATTGATTCGGTTATGTTCTAAAAGTTGATTTTCTAATTCAGAAATCTGATCCTCAAGTTCGTTAACAGTTGTTGAACTATCAGATGTTTGATTCTCTATATTCTGATGATTAGGTTTCATAGACCCAAATAGTTTAAACATTTCGCCTCCAATATTTCTAAAAAAAGATTCACAAGTAAGTTCGCATATAATTATATTCTACGATAAATTATAAACTTTATTACAAAAATTTTTTTCATCCAATTTGTTTCAACCAGAAAGGTTCAATATCTTTCATTTTTTTTTATCATGTGTTAATATTAAATGTAAACGATGTTCATTGTCATCGTATTCACTATTACATCAAATACTAAGGAACACTCTTAAGGTTTATATATAAAATGAAAATATATCTTGATGAAAAAATTGGAGACCC
>Ga0272440_1001485_pt1 | contig 19069 bp, 14 predicted proteins | sample SSMMMBAug17_FD_192440 | JGI IMG/M metagenome (GOLD analysis project Ga0272440, IMG submission 192440) | Marine sediment archaeal communities from Little Sippewissett salt marsh, Falmouth, MA, United States - SSM-MMB-Aug17 | ecosystem: Environmental > Aquatic > Marine > Wetlands > Sediment ...
CCAAAAATCAGGGAGAACTTATGAAAAATTATATGAAAACGATGATCTGTTGCTTGCTTTTATGCTGTCCTGTAATGCTTTATGCAAAAGTAAGCACAGAAGAAGCAAAACAACTTGGTTTAACTGACACCCCTCTAACACCGGTAGGCGCTGTTAGAGCAGGAAACGAAAATGGCACCATTCCAAAATGGGAAGGTGGTGTTATTCCAAAAACAGAAAAAAAGCTTCAAAAACTGTATCCAAACGCATACCAGGTCCCATCAGATTACCGGGTTGGCGATTTTCATACCTGTCCATTTCAACCTCAAAAAAAGCGATTCACAATCAACAAGGATAATTATACGCAATATCAGGACAAGCTGACTGATGGCATGGTTGCACTGATAAAAAAATATCCGAAAACCTTTCAAATGAATGTATACAAAACCCATCGTACCGCATCACTTCCACACTGGGTTTATAATGAAAGTATCAAAAATGCTGAAACAGCGGAGTTGATCGCTGAAGGCAATGGTTTAAAAGGTGCAAGAGCTACCAGCCCTTTTCCTATCCCAAAGAGTGGCCTTGAAGCAATATGGAATCATCTGTTACATTACAGAGGAAAAACAGTGAAAAAATATGGCGCTCAAGCAGCACCAACAAAAGATGGCGACTATATCATAATGAAAATGATCGAAACCATGTTGATCACCTATGCGGATCCCAAAATGGACCGAGCAACACTTGAAAGAAAGAACATTATGGGCTATTTTTTACAGATGCTTACTGCGCCAGCACGGTTAACCGGCACAGCACTCTTGATTCATGATTATTTGGACCAGAAAAAAAGGCCAAGAAATGCCTGGATTTATAAAACAGGAGAACGTCGCGTTCGAAGAGCTCCAAATGCCGCTTATGACTATCCAGGAACAGCATCTGATGGCCTCCGAACGACAGATGATTGGGATTTTTTCAATGGCGCGCCTGATCGCTATAATTGGAAATTGATTGGAAAAAAAGAAATTTTTATCCCTTATAATTGCTATCAGTTACATAGCAGAGAGGTAAAATATAAAGATATTTTATGGCCTGGACATATCAATCCCAAGCATGTTCGCTACGAGTTACATCGTGTCTGGATTGTTGAGGCGACGTTAAAGAAAGGAAGCAATCATATCTATCATAAGCGTCGATTCTATTTGGATGAAGACAGTTGGGCTGCAGTAGCGGCTGAAATGTACAATGCCAAAAATCAACTATGGCGCGTTTTACTGGCCCATGAAATCAATTATTATGAAATGCCATTGATATGGTCTACATTGGATGTATACCATGATCTCATCGAAGGGCGATATCTGGCAACTAACCTGGACAATGAATCGCTCATGTTCGATTTTCATATTAATTTTACGAAAAAGAATTTTTCATCCGGCGCACTTCGAAGAACAGGTATTCGATAACCAAAACATATTTGAGGTGTAAAATGAGAAAGATTGGCTTTTTGATTTCCATCTTTATACTATCTTACCACCTGACATACGCTGCTGAAAAACTTGTTGTGGTCACTGGTGAATGGCCGCCTTATACCGGCGAATCTATGGATAATAAAGGCTTTGTTTCCGAGATTGTAACAAAGGTTCTCAAGTCAATGAACATGGAGGTAGAAATTAGATTCTATCCATGGCGGCGTTGCTATCAATATGTGTTATGGGATAAAGCCTGGGCGGCTTATCCCTATTCTTTCACTGAGGAACGTGCCAAAGAAGTTGAATTTTCTGACGATGTGGCATTCTCCACAACCAAATTTTTTTATCATTCCAGATCCGGTCAAAAACCAACCTTTTTATATAATGAATTGAGTGATCTCAGGCAATACCAATTGGGCGGAGTCATCGGTTATTACTATGAAGAGCAATTCAAACAAGCAAAACTGAATATCGATTATGTCGCAAAAGAGAAAATGGCGCTAGAAAAATTATTTTTAGGACGTTTTCAGCTATTACCTTTGAATGAGATGGTTGGATGGGAATTAATTAGAAGCATCTTTCCAAACAATGTGAGTCAGTTTGGTAGTCTTGATAAACCGCTGGATCGGAAATCCTTGAAATTGATTGTCAAAAAAAAGAATCAAAAAAGTTTGAAATTGCTGGAAAAATTCAACACACAATTGAAACAATTCATGCAAAGTAAAACATACCAATTAATTATTGATAAATATACAGGGCAATAATCATCATGTTTTCATGGGTCAAAAAAAAATCTGATAAAAGATTAAAAAAGAAATCCATTTCACGTCATTTATCAACCAGCCTCGTATTATGTATCGCTGTCATTTGCTTAATTTTTATTACAGCGATATATTTTAAGAAAAAAAATGAATCCCATGCAATACTGGTCAAAAAGGCGAGAGAATATCAGGAACTGATAACATCAAGTATCAGTATACCATTATGGGATATTGATCGGGATAGTATTAAAGAAATTTGTACATCCTACATGCAGCACAATCTTATATGCCGATTGCTTGTTGTCGATCAAATGAATCGCATACTGTTTATTGATCAAAAAAAGAAAAGAGATAGTGATATTCAGTTTGAATGGAAAGTGTTTTATAATAAAGAAAGAATTGGTAGAGTTGAAATGGATGTCTCATCAGAATTTTTTGCCCAAAAAAATAGAGAGCTATTTGTTTCAAACATTCTCACCCTGGTTGTTGCTATTTTGATGATTTCCTTAACAACCGGTTTTTTTCTAAAAGCGATTTTAAGGAAACCATTTAAAGAAATAGGTGAAATTGTCCATTCTTACTCTGAAGGTCACTATGATCAACAAAAAACACATACGTCGTATATAGAATTTGATCAATTTGTCAAAGTGCTCAACCAAATGGCACAAAAAATTATCAGACAGAATGAAGAATTAGAACAACGAGTAATTGAACGAACAAAAGAGCTGGATGAAGCCAATAAAGAATTGAAGAAATTAGCAATACTGGCTGATGAAGCCAATAAGGCCAAAAGTGAATTCCTTACGAATGTCAGCCACGAATTGCGTACCCCCATGAATGGTATTATGGGGATGGCATCAATTTTGGAAGATCTCGGCCTTGATGAAAGTTATCTTCAATGTGTGACAATCATTCAAAGCTCCGCTCGAGATTTATTCTCTTTGATCAATGATTTACTGGATTATTCCAACTTAGATTCCGGTAAATTGGAATTAAAAGTCTCGCAATTTGATTTTAAAGAAACCATCCATACAATTCTGAATATTTTTGAAGTCAAGGCAAAAAACAAATCTCTCCAATTTCAATATACATTGGATCAGAATATTCCTGACAGACTATTTGGTGATCCCATTCGTCTCCAACAAATCATTGCGAACCTGATGGATAATGCGATCAAATTTACTGAGGCGGGTGAAATTCAAATGGATGTTACGATTCAAATGGATGCACCTGATGAAACAATATTAAAATTTCAGATCTCAGATACAGGAATTGGAGTTCGTCAGGAAGACATGAAATATTTATTTAAATTGTTTTCTCAGGTGGATGCCTCAGTCACGCGAAAATATGGCGGAACAGGACTTGGATTGATCATCTCCAAAAAACTGGTGGACTTAATGGGTGGGGAGATTTTTCTTAAAAGTCATATAGATAAAGGATCTACATTTTGGTTTACCCTTAGTTTCAAAAAAAATATGGCAGAAGACAATACCCAATGAATAAAATGACAAACAAACATCTTGTATGTTTTCGCCTGGACACGAATCACTATGCCATTCCTTTGGATTATGTGGATCGTGTACTGCGAATGGTAGCCATTGCAAAAGTGCCAGACGCGCCACAATGGATGATGGGTGTGATCGACTTGCAGGGTCAGGTGATTCCAGTTTTCGATCTGCGAAAACGTTTCAACTTGCCAGATCAATCCATTCATCCGGATAATAGAATGATCGTATTAAACCAAAAAGAAAGCTTGTATGCCATTACAGCAGATGAAGTGACTCAGGTTGCCGAAATGTCTCAGATGACATCCAGTCATCATGCCCATGACATGATGGATGAAAATATTCCAATACTGAATGTTCTCAGATATGATGCACAGCTGATTATGGTTCTGGATCCTGAAAAAATTGTCAGTCAGGGTTTTACCGCATGACTCCTTTTGAAATCCCCCTCCAACATCCACGAACCATCCTCCAAAAGGCGCGACGATATGCGAAAAAATCATTGGGGCAACATTTTTTATATCATCCAAATATTGCCCATGAAATCGTAAAAAAATCTGGTATTACCCGCATGGATCATGTTATCGAAATTGGTCCCGGGCTGGGCGCTTTAACATGGCCTTTATGTAAATATGCAAATAAAGTGTTTGCAATTGATATTGATTTACAGATATTAGACCTTCTTTCGACTGAATTAGAGAATAAAAGGATTACCAATGTTGAATTAATTCATGGTGATATCTTGAAATTTCCTTTTGAAAGCGTCATCTCCCAAAATGATTTTCGCGCAGAAAAACAAGGTCGCTGGATCGTCATGGGAAATTTGCCATATCATATTTCATCACAAATCATTGTAAAACTGATTAAAGAAAGACAGGGGGTGTCACAGGCAGTTGTCATGCTTCAGAAAGAAATGGCCGAGCGTATTCAATCTTTACCGGGTTCCAAAGCCTATGGGCGATTGTCTGTAATGCTTCAATACTGTTCTCATATCAAGTCATTGATACAAATAAAGGGAAATGATTTTTTTCCACGTGTAAAAGTTGACTCTCAGGTCATTCAGATACATTTTAACAAAAAAATTGATCTGCCTGTGTATGATGAGAATGCGCTGTTCAAGATTGTTAAAGCTGCATTTGGTAAGCGGCGAAAAACAATAAATAATGCATTGCGCGGAGGGCTTTCATATGATGCGTCTCAAATTTCAGAAGCCCTTCATCAAGCGGGAATTGACCCGATAAGAAGGGCTGAAACATTGAGTGTAAATGATTTCGTTAACTTAACAAATACATTCGCCTCTATTTTCGCCGAACCCTGACTTTTCGGACACGTTTTTTGCGTTTTTTTGTTTTGTCTGGTCCAGAACTTTCCGATTTATTTGTATTGAGGGGTGTCAGAAATGTTTCATCAGTAACATCATCTTGGTTGATTTGATAATCACAACTTGCATTAGGGCATTTATAATGTTGTTTGCCATCTATATCAACCTCAATAAGAAATAGGTTTTCACATTTTGGACATTTTTGATCTAAAGGTTTATCCCAGCTGATAAATTTACAGTCCTCATTATTACATGAATAATATGATTTGTGTGATGATGTTTCTAGTTCAACAATTGTTTCTTCATGACAAAGGGGACAATTAAGTGCTTCATGACTTTTTTGTCGAATCCCTTGTTTATATTTTAGAGATTCATTCATTTCTTCGATTTGACGTTTTATTTCATCATCGTCTTCATCATCTGAATCTTCTTCCTCATCTTCATCTTCATCTTCATCTTCATCATCCTCATCCTCATCCTCATCCTCATCCTCATCATATTCTTCGTCTTCATCTTCAATTTCGTCTTCCTCGTCTTCTTCGACCTCCTCATACTCTTCTTCAATTTCGTCTTCTTCATCAGATTCATCATGCTTATCATCAGTGGACAAGTCCGATTTCTCTGTTGACACATCATCTGATTTTTTCTCCGGTTGGAGTGACTGAAACAGTTGGTCTGCATATGATTGTGCGTTTGAATCTATTAACTGAGAATCTTGATCATCATCCATATCAACAGATATATCGGTATCGGGCTCAAATATATCTTCTGTATTACTTGAATCATCAGTTGTTTGTTCATCAGAACCAACAAACATGTCCGCAAGTGCTTGCGGGTCGGTCACACCAGCACCAATATCATCAGGATTGATTGCGTAAGCTTTATCAAAATCATTTGCCACTAAATTACCAAGATCATCAGAAACTATTCTTGAAGCTTTTTCTTCAACAGATTCTGTCGGTTGAATGGGTTGATTCTGCTCTTGGGGCTGAACAACATTTGGTTTCGGCTGCGCTGCTTTCTTTTTTTTCAGACGATTCAAAGATGAGAGACGCTTTGATTTTTTCAGCATTGATGCCAGGGATGGTTTCGGTTTGGTGTCTTTACCTTTTGTTTTGGATTTGGTTTTTCCTTTGACTTTAAATTTTGAAGCACCCTGTGTTTGAAGCGTTTTATCAATTTGAGCGACAGCAAGCTCTACAGTTTTTCTATTGGAAAGCACTTCATCAATAATTTGGTTAAAATATACAATTAAATTTAAACCAGGCATTTGAGGAAATATTGAATTTATATGTGTTGTCAGTTTGGTTGCAACTTCCAGAGGGTGATATGTTTTATCTTCCAAAATATCAAAATATTTCTTTTGTTCCATGATCTGAAGTGTTCGTCTAATTTCTCGCTCCTGATTCAAACCCAATTCTGAAAGTGACTTAAGTAGGCCATTATCGCTATACCTTTCATCTTCAAGGGACTGTTCTATTTCATTCTCTCTTTCCACCAACAAGACGGTTGTTGTCAAAGTAAGCATATCCAGAGATAAAAAGACATTGCTCAATTCATGAGTTACTCCGGAAAGTCGTCTGACATGTTTTCTCAATACCTGTTCGACTTCTTTCCTGACCTGAACTTCTAAGTTACTGACAAATGACATCCTATAACTCCTTTGAAGATCAATATTGAAACATTGATCCTCTCATTTTCACGTGCCTTTCTTTTTCTGACGTGATTTTTGTATCAATTGAGATTTACTCATTACAGACGATTTATTACTCTTTCCTTTTTGGGGATTTATCTTTGTGATTCCTGATGAAACAATACCTTTTTTCTTGACAGGTTTCTTTTTAGCTACTTTTTTCATTAAAGAAACCCCCTGTGTTTTTAAGGTTTTGTTTATTTGAGCAAGTGCAAGTTCAATGGTTTTTCTATTTGAAAGAACTTCATCACCAATTTGATTAAAATAAACGATTAAGTTTAAGCCTGGCATGTTCGGAAAAATTGTATCGAAAAAGATCGACAATTTAAATGCGGGTTCTGTTGCAGCCAATCCTTCTTTCGTTTCGATAATATATTTTTTCTGAATGAGCACCTGTAGTATTAAACGAACTTTTTTTAAATCATCAAGACCTAACTCCGCCAGTGCATGCAATAATGAATTCTCAGTATATCTTTTTGGTGGGTCGTCCTTATTGACATGTAACTCCTTTTCTCTTTCGACAATCAGAACAGTACAGGAAAGTGTAAGCAAGTCTAAAGACATTAGAATATTACTGAATTCATGATTGATGCCAGCTAGTCGTCTGACATGCTTTCTTAGTGCATCCTCAAATTCTTTTCTGACTTCATTAGCCGCCTGGCTTCTTCGAATATTTTCATCCATAATAATATACTTCTTGATTTGATATAGTTTAACTTGTTTTATGCTAAAACACTAGGCCTCATACATCAACTCTAAAAAAATTCGAACTAAACTGAGTTGTTTTTATCAATCGCTTGAATCTGATTGATGATATTCGTAATCTTGTCTTTTGGCGTTGCATCAGCCGGGATCAATAATGAAATATCGGCATCTTCAAGGGCTGCCGTCCAGTCAGCGGCTCCTGATCCTGATGACTGTTGTGTTGCTTTGATTGTTTCAGATTCTTTACCAGCTTCCTCTTCAATGATAGTATCATAAAAACCATCGTCTTTTTTAATTTCAACATCTTCATCCATATCAGTTTCGCCAGGCTTAGGTTCTTCTGGTTCAGCAATATCAGCATCAAGTAGAGCCCCTTCTGATCCTACAGCATCTGTCGTTTCAACAGAGCTGTCTCCATCCATATCGTCTACTGGCATTGTGTCAATAACCTCATCTTCAGAGATGTCATCTATTGTTTCACCGATATCGTCATGAGTCGGTTCTGTTTCAGATAATTCTTCATCAGGAGGACTTGATTCGACTTCTGTTTCAGGTGTCTCATCAATTTCTTTTTCTTCAGGTTCAATGTCCTTTTCCGCTGGTTCTTCCGAACCTATTTCGGGTTCTTCAACCGGCGATACAAAATCAGACGTTTCTTGATCTGGGTCAACAGGCTCTTCAGGCGTTGATATCTCTGTGTCTGAATCAATAGGCATTTCCGGTGATGAGATTTCTGTTTCTGCATCAATGGGTTCTTCAGGCGATGAAATATCTGTGTCTGCATCAATGGGTTCTTCAGGTGATGAAATATCTGTGTCTGCATCAATGGGTTCTTCAGGCGATGAAATATCTGTGTCAGCATCAATGGGTTCTTCAGGTGATGAGATTTCTGTGTCTGCATCAATGGGTTCTTCAGGTGATGAAACATCTATGTCTGCATCAATGGGTTCTTCAGGTGATGAAATATCTGTGTCTGCATCAATGGGTTCTTCAGGTGATGAGATTTCTGTGTCTGCATCAATGGGTTCTTCAGGTGATGAGATTTCTGTGTCAGCATCAATGGGTTCTTCAGGTGATGAAATTTCTGTGTCAGCATCAATCGGTTCTTCAGGTGATGAAGTTTCTGTGTCTGTATCAATCGGTTCTTCTGGTGATGAAATTTCTGTGTCTGCATCAATGGGTTCTTCAGGCGATGAAATTTCTGAAACTGGTTCAACCTCCTCTTCAGGTAAAATTTCTGCCTTCTCTTCAAGAGATTCATCTTCAGTGACAGGCGTACTTTTTGGTTCGGGCGTGTATTCTTCGAGAGCCATAACCTTTGACGATATTTCATCCAGGCTTTCAGGTGCTGTTTGTGTTTGATCTTCAACCATTTCTTGAACAGATGACGTTTCATCTATTTTTTCAGAAGCTTCTTCATCAATATCACTTTCAATTGGTTTTTCTCCTTCCGGATCAGTATCCACTACATCCATTATCATTTCTTCGGTATCTTCACTTTTTTCCTCAAACGTTGTTTCAGTTTCTGGCTGTTCAAGTGCATCTTCAACATCATCTGAAGTGGAAGGTTCCTCTTCTTTTGCCATACTTTCAGATTCGTCATCACTATCCTCAGATTCTGCCTCAGGCTTGTTTTCATTTTCATTAGCAGGTTCAGAAGGCGCTGTATCTTCACCGAATATTTCTTCTTCCTGATTTTCAGATGTATCTTCAATTGTCTCTGAAATAGAATGTGTTTCTTCTGTTTCTAAGCTTTCGGGTTTTTCTTCAGTCTTGTCGGTCAATTCATCCTCAGAATCAGAAGGCATAGATTCATCTTCCAGGCTTTCAGACTGTTTTTCACTTTCTTCAGCGTCTTCATCGGTTTTTGCTAAATCTTCATCATCAGAATCAGAAAGCGTAGCTTCTTTTTCCGGACTATCAGTTTTTTCATCAGACGTTGTGTCTTCTTTGTCGGGTTCATCATCCACAATGTCCATAGTCATTTCATCTGCATCTTCACTTTTTACAGGCGCTATGGCTAGATTTTCAGGTGATTCCTGTTGCTCATCACTTTTCGTCTGATCGGACAGATCTTTGGAGCTGACTTCGTCAGGAATGTCCAATGAACTTTTTACATCAATATAATTACCTTCCCGATCACACATAATAGACAGATTCATTTTAACCTGAAAATTCAATTCATATGCAAGTTTATTATCGCGAACAATCAGGTTACCTTCTTGATATTCCACATCGTCTTCAATGTTTAAGCGATGCCTTTCTTTAAAAATTTTTTCAATCAATGCCCAATCTAAATCTGCGATGATTCCATCCATCAGGTCACGTTCACCCCTTACAATTACTTCGGGATCTGTAATTTTCATTGAAAAACACTCCTTATATGATCATTCAACCCTGGTTATTGAGGAATTCTTTTAACCAACGTTAAATGGTATTAAACACAATCATATGATTATTTCATACAATTGAAATTAATTTAATATTAAACACTTGTTTCATTAATAATTTCATTGGTCAACTTTAAAAATCGTTGTGCGCTAATAGATTCAATATCCATTAGCAACACAGATTTTCCATGGCTTGGAGATTCTTTTAGTTTCGTATCGTATGGGATAATTGTTTTAAAAACTTTTTGTTGCAAATACGTTTTAATTTCTTGTGCAATATGATTTGAAATCTCTTCATTTTCCTGGAACATACTTAATACGATCCCCAAAAATCTTAATGATGGATTAAATTGACCGCGTATGAGCTTTATTGTTTTTAGAACCTGTCCGAGAGTTTCAAGCGCATAGAATTCACAAGGAAGGGGGATGATAAAATCAGTAGAAGCGACCAATGCATTTACAGTCAATAAACCAATGGATGGTGACGTATCAAGAACGATATAGTCGTATTGATCAGCAACAGTGGAAATGGCTGTTTGCAAAATTGTTTCTTTTTCCGGCTTTTCTGCCAATTGGAGTTCTGCGCGAATGGTTTCAATGCGTGATGGAATAATTTTTAAATACTCCAGATCTGTGTCTTTAATATTTTCAGTCGAGATTTGCCCGTTAATCATCGTATGATAAAACGTTTCTTTTAAGGACCGCTTGTCTATTCCCAGGCCTATCGTTGCGTTTCCCTGAGGATCACAATCAATTAATAAGGTCCTTTTTTCGGCAATGGCGAGAGAGGCGCTCAAATTAACGGCTGTTGTCGTTTTTCCGCTACCTCCCTTGAGATTAATCATGGTTAATATCCGGGCCATAATCATCATTCCTTAATTATTATGTACGTTAAAAATTTAATGACTTATATATATAGTTTTTATATAAGTTTTTCATATGGGACTTGCATTTTTTTTTATTAATATTATATAAAATCATATAACACGAAAATTTAAAAAAAACAAGTTATCTAATTTATAAAGAAAAATGAGAATATATCATCCAAAACAGACTTTGAAATATAACTCAATGAATTTAAAAGATAAATTGGAAGTTTTGTGTTTTTTTTTATTTTATCACTTTAATTAGTTAGCTTCATTGGAAAATGTATATGATCAAGAGGTACCGCAATGTCTATATTAATTTCTCAAGATAGAATCCAAAAAACGCTTGATAATTTGTATTATGCCGAGCATTCTGTCAAGCATAAATTGGTCAATTTTGTTTTTAAGTCATATAATGGAGAAAATACTGACAAAACCCCCGAACCGATTGATGCAGATGCGATCATCAAAGAAATATGGAATGTCAAAACAGATGATGAAATTGAACATAAACGAAAAAATTTTCATAGTTTAAAAAGTAGTGTAAACAGTGATTTTCAAAGGCTGTATCGTAGCGGTCTCAACCCTGATGGTCTTATTATCGGAGATGAAAACATATTTGATATTTCAAATGAAGCCAAAGACACAATTTTTGCAAAATTTGCAACCGGTTCTGGTAAAGATCGGGTGATAAATCTTGAACAACTATTTGAAGTCCTGCAAGTTATAGAACATGCACTAAACGATCCAGATACAGAGAAAGAGCTTCAGAATAACCAAAATGAAAATTTTCTGAGCCGTTTGGATCAAACATTATCAAATGTGATGGAAAAATATTCACAGGATGATGATGACGATTCTGGAGAAGCTGAAGAAGCGGACGATATCAACGAGCAAGAATCTGAATTAGATGAAGATGAAGATGAATATGAAGTAATTGAAGAGATTGTTGAGGATGTAGCGGAAAATGAAGAAGATGAAGTGCATGAAGAGGAGATTGAAGAAGAAGTTGTTGATGACAATGAAGAAGAACTTGACGATATAGAAGAAGAGGTTGTCGATGAAATTATTGAAGAGGAAACAGAAGTTATTGAGGAAGAAGAAGAGGAAGATAAGGAGGAGTATGAAGAAGAAGTGCTAGAAGATGACGAGCTGGTTGAAATCATTGAAACCGGACTACCTATTGAAGCAACAGAATTTGACAAAAGTAACCTTTACACAGATGATGGGACCTTAAAAGATAAAATTTTACTGGATGAAAAGTTAGATGGCTTCCTTGGCACGATGGAACGATTTTACAATCAGTATCTTCTGATAGACGAGGGAAAATATATTATTGGATGTAAACAACCTGAGCGACATGAAATTTCTCAAAAAAAAGTGATGATGCCTGATTATTATATGGGGAAATTTCCGGTGACAAATCTTTTATTTTCTGTCTTTATCAACAAAACAGGTTACGTTACGACCGCTGAACGACTCGGTTATGGTATCGTTTACACAGGCCGCTTTATCAAAAAAAACAATCCCAATACCGGAAAAACATCCATTGTATTAAATTCAGCCTTATCCTGCAGAAAAGAACCCGGTGCTTGCTGGCACCGGCCCCTTGGTATTGGCAGTGATCTCAATAGTAAGCGGAATCATCCTGTCGTTCAGGTCAGTATTGAAGATGCCATTGCTTTTTCTCATTGGATTAAAAAACGCATTCCAACTGAAATTGAGTGGGAAGCAGGTACGCGTACACAAAAAGGGTACAGCTTTCCTTGGGGGGACACCTGGTATAAGGATCGGTGCAATATCGAATCGACAGCTAACGCTGACACCACAGCAGTTGACCTGTATCGTCAATGGGAAAATGACTATGGCATTGTAGATGCCTTGGGTAATGTTTTGGAATGGACGTGCTCGAAAAAAGCGGTGTCAAACAAACTTTATTACATTGCAAAAGGGGGATCATGGATTAACAATCAAACCCCTTATCTATATCAGCGATATTTGTATGATAAGGAATATTCTTCCAATATCATTGGATTTCGATGCGTTGTGTCAGAATTAACTTAGCTTAAAATTCGGTTTGAAAAGGGACTGAAAAATAAAACAAGCTCCCTTCATTGAGCTGGCTTTCAAACCCGATCGTACCATTCATTTTTTGGACAATGCTTTTACATATGGATAATCCAACGCCAACCCCTGCGTATTTTTTACTTAAAAAGTCTTCACCAAGCATGAATGGGTCAAATATTTGCGACTGGTTCTCTTTCGGAATACCTGAACCTGTATCCTTGATTGTAAAATATAAAAAATTATCCGGTTTTAATTCAACGGTCAGCGATACGGTTCCATCATCAGTGTAACGTACAGCATTAATTAACAAATTCATCAAAACTTGTCTCAGCCTTTTTGGATCAATGATCAGTGATGTTGGGATACGTTTATCTATATCATAGGCAACCATAATTGATTTCCATTCTGCCTGAGTTTGAATCGTATTCATTATCTGACTTAAATACTCTCGAAAAATGATAGTGGCATTTTTGAGATCCCATGACGTGCCAACAAGTTCAGTCAGTTCAAGTACATTGGTTAACACTTTATGTAATCCTTCGGCAGAATGTTTGATATGGCTCAAATATTCACGATTGTCATCATTTTTTTCAGAAATCATAAGGATTTCAGTAAAGCCTAGTATTCCTTGTAGAGGGGTTTTTATTTCATGATTGATATTTGCCAATATTTGATATCGTGCTTGTTCTGCGGCTTCTGCGTCAATCAGTGCCTTTTCGAGTTCGTTATGTTTTTTTTCAATAATTCTTAAATCTCTATAAGTTCGTAAAGCGGAAATAACAGCCGTATATAACGCCTGATCTGTGAGCATTGATTTTAATTTGTAGTCATGTATATCATAGTCAGTGATCACTTTTCTTTCGGGCGCCTGGCCAGGTTGCCCTGTTCGCAAAATAATTCGGACAAATGTGTTTTTTATATCGTTTCGGATAAATTCCACCACCTTAAGGCCGTCATTTTCAGTGCGCATGACAACATCAAGTAATATCAAGGCGGTATCTGGATGTTCTTTAATCAACTCTTTCGCCTCTTTTCCGGAATACGCATTTAAATAGGTAAATCCTTTACTATCAAAGGTGATATCTTCAAGAATTCTTTCAGTCATGCGATGAACATCCGCTTCATCATCAACTATCATAATTTTCCATGATGATTCTGAAACGTCAGCGATATCTTCTTGCACAGTCTCATTGTCTTCAGATTCATCACCAAACATATACTCGTCATCATCTTGAAAAAGATACTGCTCATCATTATCAGACATAACGTTCTCCTTCTATAAAGTTAGTTTTGAAACGATTTGTAAATTATCGGCCTCGTCAAACATTCCCCGATGTTTTCAATTCGTTTTTTTGAAAAATGACATGTCAGACAGCTAAGACAAGTCTTTCACCCCATCTTTATGCAACTCTGGTTTTTTTAATGAATTAATTTCGATAATATGATCATTTTTAGCATTGCATGGATTATACCAGATTAATCTTTTTTAATATCACAATTTGGATATATTGTCAGCAGTAGATAAAAAACATGCTGAAGAAATACCTGATGCCCCATAAATCATGCACATAACCATAATTTGATATCTGGCTGCAATAAATGGGGATATCCCCGATAATATTTGACCTGTCATCATTCCTGGTAGCGATACGAGCCCCACTGCAAACAACGCATTGGTTATGGGAATTAATGAAGCGCGAAAAGCAATTCCCCTTGATTCCTTGAATGGCTTATTCTGATCCAATTCTGCTTGCAATCTTTCGGCTGCCAGACTGATACTGTTCATTGAGTTGGCAAATATCATGCCTGCCAATGGGATGATATATTGAGGGGTATACCAGGGGGTTAATTGAAGAACAAATTTAATAATCAATAACAGCACAAATCCGCCACCTGTCAATACTGAAATGAAAGACCTTAAGTAGAGTTTTTTTCGATTTCCTTTGATTGAAGCCAATGCAATCCAGCTTGATACCATTATCATAACTGTCAGAATGCTAAGGACCATCCACGAATTTTTCACATTGAATATAAAAACCAATACATGGCCAATTATCAATAACTGAACGATCATCCGACAAAACGCATATATGGCATGACGATAATCCAAAGACCATTTATACAATATCGCAATAACAATAACACCTGGTAATATGGCAATGCCTAAATTGCTTAATGAAATCGTTTGAATAGAAGAATTCATGTTAAAACCTCATTCTTTCGTCTCCTGGTGAAGACAGTAGTGATTCGTTTTCTTGTTTCTTAGGAAAGCTCTGAAAATAAGTTCCTCATTTAAAAATGCTTGACTGTTCATTTTATTTCTGAACCATGATTACACTGAAAAAGATGAATAAGATGAATTTAAAGTGTTTTTATTTCATCTTTTTCATCTTCTTCAGTGTAATCATGGTTCAAAAACAAAATGAGCAATTATTATAATGGGGAATTTATTTTTCGAGCTTTCCTTAACATATTATCAGACCAAACTAAGATTTTTCTTGAATACCATCAAAAACTAATGTAATCTTATATAATAAAAAATTGATTTTAAGAAAGGAAAATTTTTATTATGAACATTATTCGATGTATTAAGTCCTTATTTATCAGTATGGCAATGATCCTTATGACAATGATGCACGTGCAGGCAGATTCACCAAACATTACAAGGTATATCCCCACCAAAAATGTCAATCTGAATCAATCAGTCACCTTAATGCTAATTGGCAATTCTCTCGAATCACCACTCACAATCACAATTGGTGAGGACGTTCAATTAATTACAGGTAATACCAATTCACAACAAGTGACGTGTACAATTCCATCTATGTCAGTCCCAGGTTCCATTACTTTTACAGTTCAAAACAAAGATGGGATATGGAAGAATGGAATACTGCATTATATGGATTGTTCTTCATTTATGCAAGTCAATGAAATTATAACAAGCACTGAATTAACCGCTTCTATCAACAATGCGTGTTACACAACATATAAATACCAACTTGATGCTGGCAGACCTGTTGATATGGAATCTCCTATGCTACAATTATCGAATTTGTCGCAAGGTTTTCATGAATTGAAAATTACGGGTTACGATCTTGCCCAAAATTCAACGATCAGTGATCCAATGTCATTTACAGTTGATTCAATAGCACCAGCTATTCAATTAGAGAATACGCCCGCAAGAATCACAGCGAATAGATCTGAAACGATTTCTGTAACAACGACATCTACTGATGCCACACATTACAAATACATTTTTGACAACCACTTATTGATCGAAAAATCAATCGCAGATGCAATTCATCTGACATCCTTATCAGCGGGAAATCACGAACTATTCGTTTATGGCTGCGATCGTCACAGTAATTGTCAGTCTTTAAGTGAGGGGGCATTCATCACCTGGACAGTTGTTGATATTAACTTTGCAAACAATTCTGCATTAACGACAACAACCGTGCTTGCCGGAACTCAAAGTGGCATATACTCAACCAATTGTTCGGAAAATGATGTTGTATTGGAATGGACAGTCTATGATTATGAAAATAATAAAATAGACGAAACGATCGCAGGAAAATCATTTTCTTTCACACCTACCAGGAATGGTGCATATGCTGGTGTTTATTCGGTAAGCATGTCTGCAAGTTATGATAATCAGACAATCAAAACTTTGAATGCATATGTAAACGTTCCTTTTGAGATTGAGACATATCGGTATAATCTAATTGAAGAAGCTGTTTTTAAAGTAAAAGGCGTTGAATCAGATGCCACTCTGATACCTGATTTAAAACCCAATATCCACACAACCACTGATATTTCAAAAATAGGACAATGGTATCGAACCGATGCAGATGTAATGGAAATAACCTTTAGACCATCATCATCGCTTGAAACTGTTACATCTTTTGATGTTTGGATGTCTATAGAAAATGATCAGGACCTGAATGAAACGAATGGCTTGTATCAACAAACAACAGGACCCTTTTTTGTGATTCCTTTAAAGGATTATTCAATAACTTTGGCTGACGAAAATGGTGTGATATCCACAACCAAGAATACAGACATTACCATCATAGATTTGGTCACCCAAAACAATCAAAATCTAGATGCTTCCGAATCAAAAGTAAATATGAATTTGCCTGCATCAGGGGGGACATATTGCTTTAAAGTTATCGACAATCGTGACCCGCCTCAATATATACCCAAATTATCCATAACGACGAATGACGAAACGACAATCATGCTTCAGCCTGTGGGTGAATATGTGATTGAAGGAATCGTAAAAGATAGTGGTAATAACAATCTAGAAAATGTTACTGTAACTGCATTTCAACCATTTATCGACAGCAACCAATCAATCAGGAATGCTTTGCCTCAACGATATGAAGCCAAAACAGAAAACAGTGGACAGTATATCATCTATCTTCCAGAATCAAATGATATTGGTGGTTGGACTGTTATTGCCGGAAAAGAAGGCTATATTTCTGTGATGCAAACAGACCAACAGGCCAATACAGATGTTTTATTTGATGGCATTCATGCACTTCAATTACAAACACAGATCACAAAAGTTTGGACAGAAAATGATCGTATTTTCATTCAGGCCAATCCTGACTTTGAAAAAGAAAAAGAAATTGATATTCGTAAAATTACAAAAGATAGTGACAGTTATTACGATGAGAATCAGTTGATTGACTCGAATATCATTAGTGTCGCGAAGCCAAATGCGGATGAATATACGCTAATCATTTATGCGGATACGACAGATAATCATGATCCAAGAACAGGAAATTATGTATGCCATGCTTATCGAAAAGATTCAACAGATCATATTTTCGCACGCAGTGACAAAACCATAGATATGTTTGGCGGAACAGTTACATTGGAGAACAATCAGGTTGCAAAGGTAGATATTCCGGTCAATGGTATTAGTGGCGTCGCAACTCTTACAATGGAACAGATCGTAAAAACATTTGAATGCAATGCAACAACAGGAATACAATATATTTATGCGGTTCATGCAACCAGCGTTACATCCGGCCACTCGCTAACAAATGACCAGATTAACCAGGTGGCCATAACACTTCCTTTTGATCTGAGAACAGTGCATCCAGGTGATATTGAAAAGGGTGTATACAATGTTTATCGCGCAGATACCCTGGAACAAATGAAAAATCACGAAACAGAACTGATAAACAATATCCAACAAAGCGATTATCTTGGCAATGGTAAAGTTGGTTCAGTGACAGTCCTGGTTGATAAATTATCTTACTTTGCGATTGGTATACCGCCTAAATATACTTATAGCGCCGGTCCATCACTCAATGATGAAGGTGGAGGAGATTGCTTTATTGGTGTTTTGCACTAAGGAAAGCGCTGAAAAGAGCTTACCCATTCGTCAATATTAGATGAGAGAAAAGGAAGCAAGAACCATGATGCAGCTTAATGATATCAAAAAAGATACAACGTTAATCAACGAGATTGATTGGGATATGACCCCTGAAGAGGCTGTTCGGCTTTATCTTGAATGGGGTAACAATTGGGCGAGTGGCAATTATGTCATTCGTTCGAAAAATGATGTCACCCACTATTTTGTAATAAATAATTGGGGCGAAAAACCTCAAATCTATTTATTGCGAAGAAATTCTGAAACTGTTGACGAGATTGCCCAATTTGATCTACCAGACACCCTTTTAAATGATTTTTATGATTCTGTTGGAACGCACAAAGGGGTCTATGCGATTGATGGTTCAATTAAGGAATGGCTAAAACAAGAACTTTCTCAATAATAAACAACCATTGTTGACAGCTCACGAGAGATGTCGTTTGCGACGTTTCTCGTGAGCTTTTATCTTTACGATCAAGACAAGAATGATCTTATTTTTTGAGCTTAGGTTTGTTAAAAAAAAGTAAGTGCTTTATTTAGTTTTTCGTTAATTATCAAGCTCATATCAGCAACTTCATTGAGCAAATCTGCAACTTCAGACAGATTTTCCTGGCTTGCTTTATCTGACCAATCTTTATAATTTTTTATATGATCATCATTGTGCTTAATCCAGTGCGTAATAATTTTTTCAATTCGCTCATTCATTGAATGGGCATGATTGTGGTCATGGTGATGCATTTTATTCTCCTTTTTGATTAAAATCGTATAGAGCGACTATTTTCGCCCTTTATATGTAGGCTGTCATAAATTTTCGGGTATATAGAAGTATTCGCCGAGTAGGTCTATAAAAGACAATAATCGTCAAATTAAAATGAACGATTTCGGCAATTGCAAGAACAGCTTAGGGCTAAAGCCCATAGCCGTCAGGTTAAG
>Ga0272440_1001486_pt1 | contig 19068 bp, 11 predicted proteins | sample SSMMMBAug17_FD_192440 | JGI IMG/M metagenome (GOLD analysis project Ga0272440, IMG submission 192440) | Marine sediment archaeal communities from Little Sippewissett salt marsh, Falmouth, MA, United States - SSM-MMB-Aug17 | ecosystem: Environmental > Aquatic > Marine > Wetlands > Sediment ...
ATCAAGGCCTGACCCCATATACATGTCATATCAAATGATTATGAGATGGGGTTCTTTTGTTTTTGGCAAAAGTGGGGGTGATAAAATCGGCGCTAACAAAATAGCACCGAAAGAGATTTTAAACATGCTGAATAGCCTAATGAAATTGCTAAATGCACGAATCAAGGCCTGACCCCATCATGTAAATGGGTAACTTATTTTTCGAGAGTTCCTAAATGATAAGAAATAAATTTTGAATTATAATAATTAACAAAAATATTGAGGACGTTATGAAAGAAAAAATATTACTTATTGATGATGAACCCGATGTACTTAATGCATTGAAACGATTATTCACGTTTGAAGACTATCAAGTAAAGACAGCTTCTAGTGGTGAAGAAGGTATTAAAATTGCAACTTCTGAATCATTTGATCTGGTCATAACTGATATTCGCATGCCAGGAATAAATGGTGTTGAAGTGATTAAACAAATAAAACAAGTAAATGATGATATTGAAATTATTGCATTAACTGGATATGCAAGTTTGGACAATGCCATTGAAGTCCTTAAAAATAGTAGAGCGTTTGATTTTCTTCAAAAGCCTTTAGATAATATTGAAACAATATTAAATACAGTGCACCAAGCCCTGGAAAAAAAACGATTGCGTATTGAAAATCGTAATTTACTTCTCAAATTAAAACAATCCAATGAAGAACTTGAACAACGCGTTAAAGAAAGAACTTATGAATTACAGATTGCAAAAGAAGCTGCTGAGATTGCCAATGTTGCAAAGAATGAATTTATTCAAAATATTTCACATGAATTGAGAACACCGCTTAGTGTTACAATTGGTTTTCTTGATATCTTATTAGATAGTATTGATCAACCAGATCATCTTGACATGCTTAAGACTATTAAAAATTCAGTGTCTTCATATGTGAATATTGTTAATGATATTATTAATTTTTCAAATCTTGAAAGAAATATTATAACGCTGACCAAAAAGGATTTTTATCTTAAATCAACAGTTGAGGATGTTATTCAAATAATGTCCCTTAACGCAAAGGAAAAAAATCTGTCATTATCATACCAGATAGCACCAGATGTTCCGAACCAATTAAAAGGCGATCAAAATCGATTAAGACAAATCCTTTTTTATATCGTTGGGAATGCATTGCGATTCACTAACAAAGGCGGTTGTCAAATTAAAATATCAAAAGATAAAGATGATATCCCCACAAGTGATTCAGCAACAAATGAGGTATCAACGCAAATTTTATTTTCAATTGAGGACACAGGGATTGGCATACCTGAAACCAAAAAAGATATAATATTTGATTATTTTTCACAAGTCGATCAATCTCTTTCCAGACGATATGAAGGCATTGGCATTGGCTTGGCTATATGTAAAAAAATGGTCCAGCTGATGGGCGGAACCATATGGTTTAAAAGCCAAGTTAACAAGGGAAGTACTTTTTATTTTACTGTTCAAATGACCTACAGAAAACCCAATTAACATATATTGAAATAAACAAACTCTTACTCGATTTTCAAATTTTAGTTCTTGATATTAGAATAACAAAGCGCAATACACTTAAGATGCATTTTATTTTTTGTATGCAAGGACCTGTCGCATGAAAAATTAGGTTTTGAAAATTATTAAACATATCACATCTGCACCCCCATCCACCTAAGGGGCTGGTGGTACAAATTTGATATTGTTTATAATTTTCAAAATCTATTCTTGACGCAAAAATAAAATGCAACTTTATTGTATTGCCATCCATTAACAATAGACCCGAGAGATAGATTTTTTTTCGACTGTCAAAAACTAAAAACTCAAATATCGAGTCTTATTGATTTTTTTTGTCGCTTTTTTTTGAAAGGAAATTTATTGAATGCACCCTATATTATTAAAATTAGGCCCTTTAACAATTCATACATATGGTTTTTGCATTGCACTTGGCTTTATCATGTCCTTGCTTTATATTTCTCATGAAGCTAAATATCAAGATATGAACGCAGACCAAATTATTGATTTATGCTTTTATATGTTAATTGTTGGTTTGATTGGTGCACGTCTATTTTATGTTGTTACAGAATGGGAATCTTTTCAATCGGATGTATTAGAAATAATTAAAATCTGGAATGGTGGTTTAGTTTTTTATGGCGGTTTTTTATCAGCGTTAGTGGTTTGTTTTATTTATGTAAAAAAATATTCTCTTCCTTTTTTTAAAACATTGGATATTCTTGCACCTGCTTTGTGTATTGCTCATGCATTTGGCAGAGTTGGATGTTTTATGGCAGGATGTTGTTATGGAAAACAATGTGCTTTACCCTGGGCTGTAACGTTTACTCATCCCCAAACCCTTGCATTACCGCATACACCATTACATCCTGTTCAATTATATTCATCTATTTTTAATTTGCTTCTATTTTTATGCCTGGCATTCTTAATTAGAAGAAAAAATCAAGATGGTTGGATTTTTACATCATACTTGTTTTTATATGGCGTTGGACGTTCATGTCTTGAATTGTTTAGAGGAGACAGCCGAGGAGACTTTACCTTTGATTTATTATCACCTGCTCAGACAATTGGCCTCATTATGATTTTTTGTTCAATATTTCTAACCATTGTCCTTCGATCACTCCCCAAAAAACAACCTACAGCTCACGTTCGTAAAAAAAATCATAAACCATAAAGGAACGTTTAAGTCATGACATCACCATATAAAAATTATGTTCAGTATTTTTTATCCATTATACATATTGGATTATTATGTTTAGGTACATACGCCAACGCTTTGTCATCTGATATAAAAGATGCAAGCCTTTCGCCCTATTTTTTCATTGAGGGGCAATCATCTGATATTGACTCGATGCCATTGGAGTCAACTGATGCCACAGTGAATATTGTAGGTGTTATAGCAGATGTTGTCATTACTCAAACATATCAAAATAAGGGGAAAAAAAGCATTGAAGCGGTTTATATTTTTCCAGGTTCTACACGAGCTGCTGTGTATGGGATGAAAATGACAATTGGGGATCGCACAATCATTGCTGAAATTCGCGAACGTGAGGAGGCCCGAAACTTATATGAAGCAGCAAAAAATGCAGGGCAAACAGCTTCGTTATTAGAACAACAACGACCAAATGTATTTCAAATGAATGTGGCAAATATTCTACCTGGTGATAAAATTTGTGTTGAATTACGATATACAGAGCTGCTTATATCTGAAGAGCGCATTTATGAATTTGTTTTTCCAACTGTAGTGGGCCCACGTTATGGGGGAGAAGTTGCATCTCAAAATGTTAAAAAAGATACGCATCAATGGATCAAAAATCCATACCTACACGAATCAACTCCGCCAACTTCTCGATTCACGATGCACATATTATTATCCGGCGGGCTGCCTATTCAACAAATTTCATGTTCCTCTCATGCTGTGTCTGTTCATTATCAAACACCTGATCAAGCAACGATTGATTTACATCCATCTGATACAAATGCTGGCAATAAAGATTTTATTCTCAATTATTCATTAGCAGATCAATCTATTTCAACAGGCGTTTTATTATATAAAGGCAACACAGAGAACTACTTTCTCAGTATGATTCACCCCCCCAAACATCAACCCGAAAAATGGCTTCCACCAAGGGATTATATTTTTGTGATTGATGTGTCTGGTTCAATGAATGGTTTTCCTTTGGATACCACCAAAGAATTGATGAAGCGCCTTTTACAGGATCTAAAAGCCTACGACTCATTTAATATTATGCTATTTGCCGGCAATGCTTATATTCTTTCAAAGCAATCTCTTCCTGCAACACAGGAAAATATATACAACGCTATTCAATTAATTAATCGTCAAAAAGGCGGAGGGGGAACACAGCTATTAGATGCTTTGGAAAAAGTTTTTGGTTTACCCCAACAAAATGGTGCAAGAACAATTATTGTGATTACAGATGGTTATATTAGTGTTGAATTAAAAGTGTTTGATCTCATCAGACATTATTTGGATCAAGTGAATGTGTTTACTTTTGGTATTGGTACGTCTGTCAATCGATATCTTATTGAAGGCATGGCGCGAGTAGGAATGGGGCTTCCTTTTATTGTCACAAAACCAGAGGAGGCATTGCCAGCAGTTAATCGTTTTTTTAAGTATGTTTCAATGCCTGTGTTAACAAATATTAGAGTATCAATGAATCAATTTAATGCATATGATGTGATCCCATCGCACATTCCAGATGTGTTTGCAGAACGTCCGATTATTATTATTGGAAAATGGAAAACGCCCATTGCGGGTGACATTCAAATCAATGGATTATCTGGTAAGGGCGTTTTTAATAAACAAATTAACATGGCATCATATAGTCCTTCAGAATCTAACGCTGCTTTAAAGTATTTATGGGCAAGACATTATATTGCTGCGTTATGTGATGACAATCACATCCAACCTACAGATCAAAGAAAACAAGAAATTATCAATACAGGCATTCAATTTAATTTACTCACGCCTTTTACTTCTTTTGTTGCGATTGATCATTCTATTCGATCCACTGATGGCAAGCCAGTGACTGTCAAACAACCGCTTCCTTTACCCCAGGGTGTGTCGGATTTAGCTGTTGGAAGAAAAAAAATGAGATCACTTCAAACAACAATGGCTGAAACAACAAACTATGCATGGAAGGTCGAAAAAGAGTCTTTAAATCAAGATTTAGCCTCCCAACATAGTCATGCAACAGTCATCCATAATCCTAAAAAAATGAATGTCACTGGACTGATTTCTCCACAAGCTTTAAATCTGGTGATTGAAAAACATATGCGCGAGATTCAATCATGTTATCAAACCTATTTATCGAATGATTCATCTATTAAAGGGAATGCATTATTGCGAGTTACAATAAATTCTGATGGAAAACCCATTTCCATTAAGTTAATTTCAAAGGACTTTAACCTAAAAACATTGACAGACTGCATTCAATCTGTTGTTTCTCGATGGAAATTTCCATCATATAAAGATGGCAGAGCAATTACTGTTGTTGATTATTGGTTAACGTTTAAACCATAATGATGGGTTTTATTATATTATTGTAAATAAATGTGGACTAAAAGGTAATATTAAACGAAACCTATTGAGTCACAAGGATTAAGAGGTAAATATGACTCATGACTATGATACGTTAGAACGACGTTGTCCCAAATTGGGACATTTTATTTCATTTCATTATTGTCGTTCATTAGAAGAAGGATTATGTTTAAAAATTGTGGATTGTTGGTGGGAAATGTTTGATGTTGTTTCATACCTTTCTCAAAATGGGTATGATAAGGAATTAGCCATGATTTCACAAAAACCACCAAAGCAGAAACTTACCAATATCATTGAACAAATTTATCAAGCAAAAAGGAGATTAACGTGATTATTAAACAAATACCTGTCGGGCCACTTCAAGCAAATTGTTTTATTGTCGGGTGCAAACAAACTAAAGAAGCTGTTGTTATAGACCCAGGAGGTGATTCAGATCAAATCCTTATGGCTTTAGCTAAAGACCAACTCACAGTTAAGCATATTTTAAATACCCATGGACATTTTGACCATGTTGGCGCAAATGCACCCATTAAAAAAGCAACAAAGGCCCCCTTATGGATTCATAAAGACGATGCAGAAATGTTGGCATATGTAGCCTCAAGTGCTTCTGCATGGGGATTAAATTCTGAAAATTCACCTGATCCTGATCAATTTTTGAATGACAATGATACCATCCAATTTGGACAATTTACAATAACTGTTCTTCATACACCAGGGCATAGCCTGGGAGGTGTATCTTTTTTAACAAATAATGCTGTATTTGTTGGAGATACATTGTTTGAAGGATCAATTGGTCGAACTGATTTTCCAGGTGGTGATTACAATACATTAATTCAATCTGTTAGAAATAGATTATTTACACTAAGCGACGATTTGCAAGTCTATACAGGGCATGGTCCATCAACTACGATTGGACATGAAAAACGAACGAATCCATTTTTTCAATAAGTTGTTAAACTGTTCATTTTTTGGCATCCTTCATATACCCCCAAAAGTAGTTAACACTTTTTGGGAATTTTTAAACTTGAATATCAGGCTTAAAACACATAATCATTAAGCCCAGAAACTTTTCAAGCGCCAAATATATCCCTGACGTGTAAACTGAGAAATGAAGGATGCCAATTAATTTTTATTGACTGTTCAATCGTTGACAAGAAAGAAACCATTTAAAGGTATTGAATGAAGAGGTTTTACCATACAATGAAATCCAGGAATAATCTTGGTTGCAGGAATTTATGTTGGTGGAACCCACCCGCCAAACACTTTTTCCAAAAACATTGCGCACGCGATTGTCACATGATCATTCCCTGGAGTTGAGATAACTTGAATCCCAAGAGGTAAATTATCCTTGTTCAATCCAAGAGGTATTTGAGTGACTGGAAATTCTAACACATTAAATATTGCTGTATAACAAAAATTTGATGGACTCAAAAGAGGGTGATGATGTAAAGGGGCAAGGTTAGGGTGCGATGGAAACAGCATAATGTTAGTTGGACTAAGCAAATCCATCAATTCTTGCTTCAAGTGTAACCCAGTGTCCACCCATTTTTGAATTAAACTTTTGGGTATAGGTACTTTTTCAATAAGAGCTAATGCAATGGCTGGAAACGTATGATTTGAATATCCCAACAACCATTTACACAATTCGCTATAAGGATTAATGGGCACACCATTACCTAACAGCGTTCCAAATGGCGTTTCGGTTGATATTTCGATCATTGCGGACCAAATATCTAAAGCATTGGCTAATGCAGGAATTGAATGATCGATTATTTGTGCGCCGAGAAGCTTCCAAGCATTTACACATTTTTGTTGAATATCACATAACTCTTTATTCACTTTAATCTTGCCATTATTTACAACATTAATAATTTTTAAAGATTTCATATCCACTAATGATGGATTTCCCAGAGTCATATTGATACATCCTGTATCCATTTGATCTGGCCCAGCTAATGTTGTCAATAATGGCATTAAGTCTTCAGCGCGTCTGGCAAGTGGTCCTGTAGTTGCATAGCGTTTAATTTCATTTTCACCCTCAGGAAATTGACCAGTTGAGGGTACTAATCCACCAGTCGGTTTGTGACCAAAAATACCATTAAAAAAAGCAGGCATTCTGATTGATCCACCAATATCTGATCCTAAACCAAATGGTGATCCTCCAGAACCAATGATAGCACCTTCGCCACCAGAACTGCCACCGCATGTCCGATTATAATGATAGCAATTATTGGTCCTTCCATATATTTTGTTATAACATTCCATCCACATACACAATTCAGAAACATTGGTTACGCCTAATGGAATCGCACCCGCTTTCAGCAATCGATTTACAGCAGTTGCATTGGTTTTAGAAACAATCCCTTTTCTAGCAAAAATCCCTGACGTATTCGGCATTCCAATGAGACTAAAACTCTCTTTTATTGTACAAGGAACCCCTAAAAATAAAGGGAAAACTTCACCTGAATGATTACGAATGAATTTATCAGCAAGCTGGGCTTCTTTTATGGCGATATCAAACCTTGGATAAATCAATGCGTTTATCCTTGGATTCACTTTTTGAATATGCTCAATATGGACTTTTACTACATCTAATGATGAGACCTCTTGTGTTTGAATCAGGTTGGCAAGTTTCGTTGCTGAAAAAGTTAACAATTGATCCATTAGTTTACGTACTTTCTATAAAAAGTGACTATTATTCGACTTTGAATTGTTTAATTTTAATAGGACTAACAAGAATTATGATCTTTCAGACTTATTTTTTCCAGTTTTACAAGGACTATCACAGACTGGCACTGAAAACAGCGTTGAACGATCACAGTATCTTTGCTATCATTTTTGATCCTTATTGGTAAGGGGTTAAGACTATTTAGTGGGTGTAATCGATTTTGAAATCGGGCTTTCAGTCACAGGTGTTATTGATTGCGCCACAGCTTCCTTTGAAGGTTGTGGTTTAGCTATGTTTAGTATTTCATCTTTTATTTTTTCTGTAATGTTTTGGTTTAATTTTTGATCTTTCTGTTTGTTGAGATTCCCAGGGCTATTGTTTTGAACGTCTGTTTTGGTTTTCATGGGTTGAATCGTCATAGATTCTGATCGAATCATACTATTAATTTCTTTGAGTTGATCACTCATGAGCTGTATTTCATTTACTGTAAAATTGGTTTTTGTTTCAGATGTTACAGTATTGGCTTTAAAAAATAATTTAATGATTGGTTCATTTTTTACTTTAACACCTCTTGCACCTGCCATTACAATAATAAGTTTTCCAGGTTTCTTATCATTAATAATATGCATTAAAGAGCTGGTAATGGGTGTTTTTTCTCCTTTTTGATAAGTTAACAATTGTTTATCGTATTCTAAGGACAATTTAATACCAGCCATATTTTCAATATCATCAATCAAAACTGGAATGACTATTTCTGATCCTGACGTAATTTTCATAGATGGAATAATCAGTTCAGTTGCATAAATTGAGCACGCCCCCATCATCCAGATAAAGAATGAACAAGTAATGATTTTACGGGTCATTGTTTTTATTCCCTTTCTTGTTTTAATATATGATAACAATCATTTGGGCTATACCAGTTAATATCATTAATCGTAAAAGCACCTTCTGGTAAGCCTGAAAAAAATTTTTTTGATTCTTCAAGCGAGGTTAACACCACATTAACTGTTGTATAACATTTATTTCCTTTATGGTTTTCTTTGAGTGATAAAATTTGAATTTTGGGGTCTAAATATGCTAATTGTTTCATTACTTCAAGAAGATTTTTTTCTTTGATATCAATCTGAAAAAACATAGCTGGCCATTTTACATCAGGCCAATGAACTTTTAGCCATTTTTCACTTTTGATTTTCAGACGAGTAATCTCTTCACATGATTGATGATGAAAAGAAATCCCACGTTCACTTAATAAACCGATTAAATTATCCTGGCCAGGATATGGACAACAACATTGTGAAAATTTATAAAACATAAAGTCTTCGACATCAATGGTAATATCCGCCAAATGAGGCGTTGATTTATTTGCTTGATTAAAATGTTTTTGTAGATCATCAGTCGGCAACGTATAAAATAAAAATAAATGAGGTGGTAGTTTATCTTGACCAATTTGTCGATATGCTTCTTTTAAATTATTGGCAGTGACAAGATCAAATATCCAACTATTATGTGAGTAACTAAAAAAATTGGGGTCTAATTGATGACGATTCATTATTTGTGAAAGAATAATTTGTCCAATTTTTTCAGAAAAATTTTTTAATTTTTGATTATAATCTCGATTAATATCCATCCTGGCTTTAGCAGTACGACAAATCTTTTCTAATTTATGATGTAATTGTAATGTTTTATTCTGAGTAAGAATATGAACAATGTCTCCATCATTCAAGGGTTCATCAATACTCAGTTTGCGATTATTAACAATAGCGCCTATGCATGTTCTTCCAATATCTGTGTGAATTTTATGAGCAAAATCAAGGACAATACTACCTGCAGGCAAACATACAACTCTGCCTTTGGGAGTAAATAGATATATTTCTTTTGTACCAGAAACCTGAATCATTTCTCTTCTTTGTATAGCCGCGCCATCATATTCGCCAATAATTTGAAACTGCTCTCTTATATGATTCCAATGATCATCAGTTATATTAAATCCATTATTCGTCCAATTTGCAAGAATGCCACGCATAGCAATTTCATCCATTTTTTGTGTTCGAATGAGAAATAAATAATTTTTACCCGCTATATTATATCGAATATGAAGACTTCGATATCCATTAGATTTTGGATTTGCAATAAAGTCGCGAAGTTTTCTTGGGATAGGTGGATAGATACTATTAATGATCCCCATTGCAAGATAACAATCATATTTTTTATTTGGATTATTAATAATAATGATAAAATCAACGTGGTTTTCAGAATGACTTTTGTTCATGGTTTTACGTACTGGGTCATAATAGTCACCAAGGCCTTTGGGAACAATACGAATTGTCGCATCAATGTTTTCATTTTGTAAGGCTGTTTGTATTACACGTTTAATTTCATTTAGTTCATTTAAATCCAGTTCACTTTGAATAAAGTTAGATATTTGACGACATTTTTTGGGAAAGAGATAATATAATGATTGATCACATAATTTTTGTTTGAGGGCATACATATTCAATATCGCAGCAATGGGTATATAAATTTCCATAGTTTCTCTTGCAATTCGTTGCCGATTAGCTGAGGGCAAATAATGAAGCGTCCGGAGATTGTGAAGGCGATCTGCTAATTTAACAATAAAAATCCCCATGTGTTTTGCTGCACGTCGAAATATTTTCATATGTGTTAGATCTGCCAAATCTTTTCTGCTCATTCGATATAATCGTAATTTAGTACATCCATCAACAATTTCAGCAACACGTTTTCCAAACCTTTCCGATATATGTTTGGGCTTTTGCCCCTTCACATCTTCTAATACATCATGAAGTAAGGCGGCTGACAATAATTTGGCATCATGAAGTTCTAATTCACATAAAATTATTTCAGCAACACTACAAGGATGAACAATATATGGCTCACCAGATCGACGTTTTTGATCTTTATGAAGCTTTGCTGCATAATGAAGCGCATCTGTAAAAATTTGCCGATCAGATTCATCACATTTCAGAATACTCAGCATATGATTGAGATACTGTGTTATGTCAAAATTCTTTTGTATTTCATACATTTTGACCTCTGTATCTATTATCTTTCAATCTTGGTTTGTCCAAATATTAATAGATTATACTATTTGGTTTGTCCAATTTTTATTGGACTATTCTACGAACATAAATTAACATATACCCCCCATGAAAGAGTTCCCCCCATGAAAGATTTGACATAACAAAGCATGAAAGCTATAAACTTTTAATTTATTGAATTTTAATTAAATTTTAACACTTTAATATAAACATCCATGACCTGCTGACCTAAACAAAGCATGAAAGTTTATATATAGAATAATAACCTTTGATGAACTCGTAAAAAGTCATCACTCAAAATTTTAACCACAATATATTCATTGATTGAAAATTAAAAAACACAAAGTATTGTGGTCAAAATAATGTGGGAAGACTTTTTACGAGTCCATCAACCTTTGTAAGATAATTTTTGAATTATTTTTGATGGCATCCAGAGCATGTTGTTGGACCTGATGGTTTTCCTGATTGTTTTGTTGACCGATGGCATTTAATACATACTTGATTCATGATTGTTTTATTATCCAATTTTCCTTTTGATTTCAAGTCTGTAATAGATCCCTTTTGTTGACCAAACATGTCATGACAAAGATTACAGTCATTCAATTTTTGTTGATGGTCTTGATGTGGAAACTGAATATCTCCCTTATATCCGCCTTTTAAAACAATTGTTTTAGCACCTTTATTTACATCAGAGAATAATTGTGCGCCATAAAAAACACAGAATAAACAAGTCAATGCTATAATAATTTTTTTCATAAACACCTCAATTTAATTGTTAATTGTTTAAATATCTAAAAATATCACATTTTTTCATACTTTGGTAGCATGAGCGTATTTCAGCGTTGTCCCTGATGATGCATCTTTCAGGATTTCATTTATGTTGCTCAACTCTTTTTGTCCAGACATCAATCATTCACGTTTTGATGTCAAAATACTTGGAAAATCAAAAGGACATATTCATTACCAGAAAACTCTAAAATTGCATGATAAAAGAGGAAAAAATTTATAATTTATAGCCGGGTGATATTCAATTGTCAAGATTGTTTGCTGGATTTGAATTATAATGATTACGCCTTTCGAGAAGAACTGAAATTCAAACATGTTGAAAAGCAATAAATGGCAATCCCATTAAGTTTTTAATTATCTGTATAGATGAACATATATATATGTATGACACAAAACAATTTAATGACTTTCCCATTATGGCATGCCCGCATTTGAGCTTATATAATATTATCCAATGCCAAAGAAACTTTTAATACGAGACAACATTTGCTTGTACAAGGCTTCTTTATAATTATCATCCGATTGAGATTTTAAATGTTTTCCTTTTTGGGTTTCTCTATGAATGGTTCGTTGTGTAAGGGCTTCACTTAAATGTTTTGAAATTTCGGGTTGTTCTTCAATGAGGGGCGCAATATGCGCTTTTGTGATTTCATACACCATTGTATCAGTTGTTGCAATAATACTTGCTGTCCGCGGCTCACCGGTTAAAAGTGCCATCTCACCAAAAAAAGTGCCTGCTCCCATACGATCCACTTCAATTGTTTTTTCATTTTCCAATCGAACCCATACCCCAACAACGCCCTCAACAATAATAAATAATGAGTCCCCTTCATCACCCTGTTGAACAATCGATTGACCTGATGAATAACAATGACTTTTCATTTGTTTACTCAGGTGGATTTTGACTTCTTTAGGAAATAAACTAAAAATGGATATTTCATTTAATATAGCTTCTGGACATGTTGCATCCTTGCCTCTTTCTTTAACCCCTTTAAACATATGAACTTCTTGACGCTGAATAGCAGGCATAATTCCTGCCCGGTAAAGGTGAGTCCATACACGTGACCATACAGTTTCAGTACTATGAATTTTTTCACCATAATCCCTTGTTGAAAATGAAATTAGATAATCTGCGGCCCAGTCTGTTAAACCTATAAATCTGGTTTTAGGTTCAGGTGTTTTAAGGACACAGTCTGATGACAACACAGCATCCATTAATATTTTTCGAACTCGTTCAGGGGAGTGGCCTGGATCAATATGTACAGTAAACCACAGACGATAAATATCATCTGGATAATGATAGTTATGAATAATGGATTCTGATGTTGTGCTATTGGGTATACTGACAATACAATCATCCCGTGTTTTTAAACGTGTGGTTCGCCAGGTAATATCTATCACCTGACCTTCTTTTAAATCGGATATTTTAACCCAATCACCAATTTGAAAAGGCCTTTCCAAATTGATTGCAATTCCAGAAAAAATATTTGAAATATTGATTTGAATCGCAAGACCAATAATCATTGCAATAACACCAGATGTGGCTAAAAGGCTTGTTATACGTTGATCAAAAACAAATGCGATTATGCCTAAAAGCGTCATCATATAAATCACAAAACTGACAAATCGACACACAATATTCGGAATTTTACGACCTGTTTTTTCCTCAATGGGATACCAAATAAATCGTTTGAATGCGGAGTTTATAAAAAAAGCCGGAATGACCCACCATAACATGTCAAAAAATGTTTTGAATTGTCTATAATGATACGTGTTCACACGTTCAATTAGATGATCTGCTAACACTGCCTCTAAAGAAATAAAAAATATAAATGATACTATAACATGGAAAAACCATAGCAACGTTGCATTTAACAAGATTTTTTTTCTGTATTCAACAATAATCACAAGTAAAAGAAAGATGGTGCTAATGACAAGCATATATTTTCCGAATTCACTGGTAATGGTACCCCGCATGGATATATTATTTTTCATAATTCGAATACCTAGATTAAACACAGAAAACGCCACTGAACTTTTGCTTGCCATTAAATAATCAGGATCTCCTAAGGTATCTTTTTTGATGGCATCTTGATATAACCAACATCGATCAATACTCCATCCATATAGATCATCCAAAATATTCGATCGATCAAGCTTTTCTAATAAAGATTCTCCCTTTGTTAATCCCATACCTAAAACATCCGCAACAAAAATTAATTTATCCCTTGATAATCGTTTGTGGTGAAGGCTAACGCCAATCACTCTTCGATTAAACGCTGACCGGCCTGAAAGAAAATCTCCCTTAAATTGGCCATTTATTCGATATACGCGATAAAAAATATCTTGCCTAATTTTTTCAACAACCGGATTATCCAACTGAACAGGCTTGACTGCATTGATAAAGTCAATCTCATCAACATCGATTTCCCCACGAGATCGAAACCATAAGGAAAAATCCATTGAATAGGTATTGGCATCTAAATCCAAATTACAAATACGATGCACCTTTATGCCAACATAAACAACATTTGTTTGAATTAAAGATTTGTTATCATCAAGAAACATGCCTGGCCCAATGTCACAAGAATCACCCCTTCCAGATGTTTGTAATTGAACCAGTGCTGAAATTAATTTTTGTTGTTTATAAAAACCAATTGAAATGGGCTTAACAGCATCACCATACTCATCAAAATACATATATCCAGTGACACCTTCAATGGCATCCCGTGGAGAATCCATGCTGGACAAAGTTTGCTGAAGCTGTTGGCGGTCTTGATTAAGTGTGTCTGGCTGACATGTTACACCGGTTTGTTGAATTGTATTACAGATTAGCATCATAGTGTCATAGGTATACGCTGCAATCCAGTCTGGTTCCTCCCCATAGTATTCAAAATATTTTTCTCTAAAGGCTTGTGCTTTTTGATTTGCAGTATCATAAATAATATGTGTACTGACATAAATGCCTTCTGTGTAAAATCCTGGCATTTCTTTTTCTTTTGATAAATGGTTAAAACCTTGATCAAAAGCATGGGAAGAAAAGGAATCTGGTCCCAGAATCATGTGTCGACAGCCACGATCTTTCAGGGTTTTAACCATTCGAATCCCTTGTTGGGCAGCCATGGAAAGAAAAATTAATGCGTTTCCCTCTGGGTCTTTTTCTTGAATGATTTTTTGGATATCATTTGTAATCAAATCATATTGTTCAGTTTTTTGGACATCAGTATCTGAAAGTTCACCTTGATACAATATTGTCATTCCTAAACGAATGGCTGAAGCCTCAAAAACAGTGGCAAGGTATGCACCATAGTCATCATTTGAATAAACAATAATTACTTTTTCTTTTTTTAAGACTTTTCCAGCATAATCTGCCAAGAATTGGCCTTGAAGGTTATCATTAAATACTGTTCTGTAATACCATGGATTAAAGCGAGTAATTTTAACATTCGTTGATCCTGGTGTGATAGCAGGAATTTTATATTGTCGATAAATGCGGCCTGCTGCAATTGAGCACCCACTTCGATGATGACCAACCACAGCAATCGCTTTATTTGTATCCGCAATTTCAAGGGCCATTGTTTGTGCTAATTTTTCATTGTTTTGATCATCATACACATCCAGTATTATTTTTCTGCCATTAATTCCCCATTTTTGAATCGCTGTTTTTAAATAAAGTTGCGCGCCACGTTGCATGGATTTTCCAATTGAAGAATCTAATTCTGACATTGGGCCAACTAATGCAATATGAATGGTTTCAACATGCTCTAACAATAGGTTACCATAAAAAAAGCCAATAACCAGATAAAGCATTAAAACAATGAGTAATACCAATTTTAATCGTTTATATCTCATATAATTACTAATTACTCGGTTAATGGATTCTAAAAAATTGTCTGATTCTATCCCAAAGTTTTATTGAGAGTATTTCAGATTCAGTTTCTCGTTTTTGATACATCTGTTTTTCTTTTTCTAATCTCTGGATACGATGAATTTGTGTTTCTTTAATGAGTTTGGACAAGTCTGGAAAATCTCCAATAAGTGGTGAAATATCAATTTTCGCTATTTCGTACAGCACAAGGTCAGTAAGGGCTACAATGCTGGCAGATCGATATTGCCCTGTCATTAATGCGATTTCACCAAAAAAATTTCCCGCACCGATTCTTTCAATTTCAATAATTTCGCCATCGTCCATTGTAATTTGGACAGATACAACACCTTCCTGAATTAAAAAAATACTATCACCCGGTGTTCCTTCGATGAGAATCTGAGTTGATGCGGTCTCTATTCGACGTTTCATTTTCTCATTTAATGACATTTTCGCTTGATCTGTTAATGATTGGAAAATACTCATTTCATTTAAAATATGAAAGGGTTGATTTTTTGTTTTTTCAATTTCTTTTTCAAACATGAGATATTCGGGTTCTTGGATAGCAATAGGAATGTCAGCATATCGTAGATGAATCCAAATGCGATGCCATGCATTTTCAATATCAATTTTTTTATTTGCATAATCATTAACACAAAAATGAACAGAGTAAGTTGCAGCCCAATCCTCCAAGCCTGAAAAAGCTGCTCTTGGAGTAGGATCAGACAGCACACCTTTTGTAGATAAGATGGCATCGAATAGTATTTTTTTCACACGCAGTGGCGCATACAAAGGCGGCACATGAACAGTAATAATTAACCAATTTAAATCATCCGGATAATTATAATTACTAATAAACGACTCGGTTGCCGTGCTATTGGGAATACTCAGGATACAATTCTCTCCTGTTTTTATTCGTGTTGAGCGCCATGTGATATCCACAACTTTTCCCTCAGAATCTCCAATTTTGATCCAATCTCCAATGCGAAATGGATTTTCCAAATTAATTGCAATACCAGAAATGAGGTTGGAAATATTCATTTGAATAGCAAAACCAATTATCATTGCAAATAAACCGCCAGTTGCTAAAAATTTTGACATTTCCTGATTAAATACAAACGCAACAATGCCACCCACCGCACATAAATATATAAATAATGCAACAAATCGTCTTATAATATTAGGAATTTTATGACCAGCTCTATCCTCTAAGGGTATCCATATAAAACGTCTGATTGCCAAATTCAATAAGTAAGCCGGTATAATCCACCAAAGCATATCAAATAGCAAACGAATTAATTTGATATGATAAGGATTAATGCGGCCCATTAATCCATCAATAATCACAATTTCACAAGAGAGAAGTAAAGTCATCAAAAACAAGGTTTGAAGTAGCCATAATGAGCGTAATAAATATTTAAATGGAGGACGCTCCATAGCCAATAATAGAAAAAAAGACATTAATGCACTGATTAATAATATATTTCCGGCATATTTTCGTGGCATCATGCCGCGAAGTGTTAGGGTATTTTTAGAGAGCTTCACCCAAAAATTAAACTTTGAATAATAATGTGTCTGTGGGGTTGATCGAACAGATATGGAACGCCCAAACACATTTTTCTTAACAATATCTTGATAAAAAACGCCTTCAGTAATAGTCCAACCGATCTTATCTGTAAAGATTTGTATGCCTTTGATTTTTTCAAAAGGGATATTCTTTTTAGCAATCCCTAACCCAATTGTATCTATGACATATATTAAATTATTTCGAGATAAGGATTGATGACAAAAACTAACGCCTAATAAATGATGTTCAAAAATACCACTTTCTGAAAAATAATCGGTTCTAAATTTTCCTTTGATTCGATATAAATTGTATTGAATGCCATTATCTAATCGTTCAGACCTTTCATGAATAATTGTCATACCTGGTTCTGATTGTTTGACTAAACAATCCTCTGATTCAGAAATATTGGATTGGGAAGCGGTAGTAGCACTTGATCCTTTTAAAACAACATGATTCATAAATTCAATATCTTGGGGAGAAATATCTGCATCACCTTGATACCGAAACCATAAATAAAAATCTAAGTCGCAAGTATATGTATTTGGATCAAAATCAAGGACTTCAATTAATTCTATCCCTGTATATACAACATTTGTTCGAAACATCAGCTGATCATCAATTTGAATAATTCTTTCATTTTGATCATCAGGTTTAAGATTAGATATGTCCTGTGGGGTTCGAATAGCTTGAAGTTGTGTTAAGGCAGAAATGATATTGTTGTTTTTATAAACACCTATAATAACAGGCTTTTCAGCGGCATCACCTTTTTCATCAAAATAAATATAGCCTGTTACCCCCTCTATGGCTTTATCCATTGAATTGATTTGTAATAATTCAGCTTGAATACGTTCTCTTTCTTCTTCAATAGAAAGGGCTTGTCTTCCAATATTGGCTTTAATCATTGCTTGAAAAATGACCATTGCTGTATCATAGGCATATGCAGCGATCCAGTCGGGTTGTTCTTGGAATGTTTGGTAATATGTTTCTTTAAAGTGTTGGGCTTTTTCATTAGCAGTATCAAAAATAAGATGGCTAGTGCAATAGATGCCATTTGTATAAAAGCCTGGCATTGCTTTTTCTCTTGGGAGCTTTTCAAAACCCTGGCTAAATGTTTGAGAGGCAAACGAATCAGGCACCATGATTGGATTCGTTAAACCTGCATCTCTTATTTTTTGAACCAAATAAATACCTTCAGCCGCGTGAGTTGCAAGAAAAAGAAGTCCTGCACGATTTTCATCTTGATCATTCATGGTAATCAGTTGATTAATAATGTCGTCCATTCGCTTATGCGCATTGGCATCATGGGAATTAAACTCTTTCATTAAAGGGATAGTGATGCCCAATTGTTTTGCCTTGGCCTCAAACACTGTGGCAAGATAAGATCCATATGGGTCATTATCATAAATAATGCTAATAATATTTTGTTTGAGGACTTTTTTTGAATAGTTTGCTAAAAATCGGCCTTGAAGATTATCATTAAAAACAGTTCGAAAATACCATGAATTAAAACGCGTGACTTTAACATTTGTAGAACCTGGTGTAATCGCAGGGATTTGATTTTTTTTATAGATTGATCCCGCACGAAATGAGCATGAGCTATACCAATGGCCAATAACAGAAACCGCACGGTGATGCACTTCAATTTCTTTTGCTTTTTGAACAGCAGTTTCAGTTTGGTTTTGATCATCATAGTTATCCACTATAATAGGATGTCCATGAATACCACCTTTTGCATTTATTTCATCAATAAATAATGAAACCCCTTGTTTTAAGGATTTTCCAATGAGTTTACTTTGACCAGTCATGGGGCCAACCAATGCAATATGAATGGGCTCATCAGATTGATTCATATAATGATGCCATATGGTAACGATCAATACAATTAAAAGGCAAATCAATAAACATAGTCGATAAAAAGATTTATATTTCATTATTTTCTCGCTATATCACGCTTAATTTGGATCAATAATTTTTTTAGAAAACATTAAGTTTTTGGGCTTTCGCCCTCAACCCCCGGCTAATGTCTTTGACCCATCCGGGGTCACTCCTCAAATAG
>Ga0272440_1001487_pt1 | contig 19064 bp, 11 predicted proteins | sample SSMMMBAug17_FD_192440 | JGI IMG/M metagenome (GOLD analysis project Ga0272440, IMG submission 192440) | Marine sediment archaeal communities from Little Sippewissett salt marsh, Falmouth, MA, United States - SSM-MMB-Aug17 | ecosystem: Environmental > Aquatic > Marine > Wetlands > Sediment ...
AACGTGATGCCTTGATGTATCAACATCGGCTTCATCAGATGACAAAAGAACAAACATTTCTCAATATGTCTAAAAAGGCAAGAAAAGCTTTTAAGGAAAGGGATAGTGCTTTTTTGGAAAGGGATAGCGCTTTTTTGGAAAGGGATAGTGCTTTTTTGGAAAGAAATAAGGCTGTTACAGAAAGAAATAATGTTATTGTTGAAAGGGACAATGCTTTTGAAGCACTTAAGGAAAAAGAGAACGAAATTAATAAATTAAAAAATAAGCTAAGGAAATCTTGAAAAATAAGTTCCCCATTAATAGATCTTATTTTCCAAGGATTCCTAAGTATTCATTGTAACACCAAAGGGTGTATTGGAACACGCATCTAACGAAAGGGACGAAGATTCCCCATTTTTTAATTTATAATAAGCCAGCGAAGCGATCATTGCGGCATTATCCATACATAAAGCCAATGGTGGAAAATACAGTTTTATGTTCTTTTCGGCTGTCACATTGACAAATGCGTGTCTGAGCTGGCTGTTTGCAGATACCCCTCCAACAACAGCAATTGTTCTGATGCCCTCTCTCATCGCTGCGCGTATTGTTTTCTTGACCAGTACATCAACAACAGCCTGCTGAAAAGATGCCACAATATCTGGAACAGGAATATCAATTTTCTGTTTTTGTAAATCTTTAACTGTTGTTAACACAGATGTTTTTAAACCGCTAAAACTAAAATCATCATTATTCTTTTTTAGCATTGGGCGTGGAAAATCGAATGCTTTTGGATTTCCTGTTTTAGCCAGTTTATCAATTACAGGCCCTCCTGGAAATCCGATATCTAAAAACTTTGCAACCTTGTCAAAAGCCTCGCCAGCAGCATCATCAAGCGTCATACCTAGAAGTTTGTATTGCCCATGTCCAAGAACAAGAATGAGCATATTATGGCCACCTGAAACTGTTAAGCATAAAAATGGAAATTCGATATCTGGATGGTCTAGTATCACAGAATAAATATGCCCTTCGATATGATGTAAACCAATAATGGGAATATTTTGTGTATAGGCAATCACCTTTGCAGCTGCAACTCCCACCACGACTGAACGTAATAAGCCCCTCATTGAATTCACACCAATGCCATCAATGTCTTCATAGGAAAGGTTTGCTTCTTTCAATGCAGATTCAATAACATACGTGATCACTTCAGTATGTTTTCTGGCAGCAAGTTCTGGGACAACACCGCGATATTTTTCATGTACACGTTGTTGATCCCAGATAACATTGGATAAAATTGTATGCCCATCTTTAACAACTGCTGCGGATGTGTCATCACAGGCTGTTTCTATTCCCAGTAGGTTCAAAATTTTCTCCTGTAATTATATAAATTAAGAATGCTCGAAAAATATGTCCCACAATTGGAAACTATAGACTTTAAGATAAAGATTTTGGCAAGGCGGCGCAAGGAGATAGTACTATAGTACATCGACGCAGCGCCAACGCAGTCCAAAATCTTTATCTTAAAGTCTATATAACACAATGAGCATCGTTTGCAAAAGCATGTTTTTTTTTTAACCTGACCATCAAATAAAGGCAAAATCAAATGCATGGGAATAAATATTGCTTGAATACCTGTTCATGAAAATATCAGTGATCATACCTGTTTATAATAATGCGTCAATCATTGCCAGTCATGTCTCGGAAGTTTATTCTGTGATGACCCATTGTGGATACACCTTTGAAATACTATTAATTAATGATGGCAGCACAGATGGTAGTGACCATGCGCTGTCTCAATTGCCTTATTCCAATATAAGGTTTTTTTCTCAAAAAAATCAAGGCCTGGGATCTGTACTTCAACTCGGATTTGCTGAGGCAACCGGTGAAATACTGATTATACTGGATCTGGATCTTTCATACGATATTCAAAATATGCGTAAAGTGATTCATCTGTCAAAAAATTGGGATTGTGTGGTTTGTTCAAAATATGCAAAGACAAATATCTACCCTTTTCACAGAAAGGTCTTGAGCATTCTGTTTTATTTTTTTTGTAAATGGGTCTTCAAAGTTTCTGTTCGTGATATGGGGAGTGGTTTTGTTTTGGTACATTCACGATGGGTACGCAATGAATCGTTTATAAGCAAAGGTTTTGGTATCCATTGTGAATTTTTTTTAAGTTTAAATGCGCAAAAAGCCCGAATATTAGAAATTCCTATAAATTACAGTCATTTCCCTGGTTCCTTTCGAATATTTAAACACAGCATTCAAACAATAAAAGAACTGATCGCCATTTTTTTTAAACAACAAAAAAAAATTACAATATGATGCTTGCAATTAAAATTTAATAATGATATTTTTTACAAATTGTTGTATAACTTCTTTAATGAAAAAACATCTCCATCAATTGAAATATCATTATGCATCCGAATATAGACTTTAAGATAAAGATTTTGGACTGCGTTGGCGCTTCGTCGATGTACTATAGTACTATCTCCTTGCGCCGCCTTGCCAAAATCTTTATCTTAAAGTCTATAGAAACAAGTAATAAAGCTTTTTTTATTTGAGTTTGCAACCGGCAGAATAATCCAATTCTGTAAAGTAACGATTGCAAATGATTTAATATTAATTTTTTTTAACAGGAGGAGATAATGAAGAAAGGTATGTCAGTACTTTTGGTTGGCCTTGCGATCATGATCGCATGTTCAGGCAGTGCCACAGCCGGACTCATGGATACATTGGGTCTGGGATCAAAAGCCACATCATTGGGAGGTGCATATTGTGCTTATGCAGATGATCCCTTTGCCATTTACTACAACCCTGCTGGATTAACGCAAATTGAATCTTTTACAGTGTCTAATGGTGCTCATATTGCATATCCAGTAATTAAGGTAAATAACTTTCATGTTGATGGGGGGGTATTTAAAGTTTATGGTGTAGAAAAGCCAATGGAAAATGTAGGTCTTGATGGATTTACTGATATTTCAAACAAAGAACGAATTGTTCCAGCACCTCATTTTGCAACAGCTTATCCAATTAATTCAAGAATGGTAGCAGGTTTTGCTGTCTACGCACCATTTGGCGCATCAGCATATTGGCCAGAAACAAACAATCCAGGCGCCTACAACTCTACTTTTGGCAGTTTTACCAGAATTGCTGCAACACCAACAATTTCATACATGGTGAACAACAGATTGTCTGTTGGTTTTGGCGTTTCCATTGGGGTCACTGAAGTTAAAGCAGAACGAATTTTTTATGTGCCGCCAGAAGTTAAAAATGCATTGCAAAATCAATATAATACGCTCGTTCGTAATGGATCGGATCTTCAGTATAAGGTCAAAGCTGCAATTGACGCTGATGGTAAAAAAGTGGTGGCAGAATTATTGGATCCTTTTAACTATTCTTTTAATCTTGGTGTCATGTACCGACTTTCAGATAAGGTAACACTTGGGGCAACATATCGCAGCCGTGCTGATGTTAAAGTGAAAGGTTCAGTCGAATTGGAAGGGCTGAATGGTTCTTATGGAACCACTCCTGCTGGAAATCCTATTTTATCTAGTGTTGATGGTGAAACACAGGTTGATAATCCGCCTCAATTTCAATTTGGCATTCGATGTCAGCCATCAGAAGAATTTTCTGTTATGATTGATTATGTGTGGACGCGATGGAGCATTATTGATGGTTATAACATGAAGCTTTCTCCGAAACTCCTGGATAATCGTGAACAAGAAGATTTTACACGTGATTGGGTAGATACCAGTCAGATTCGCTTTGGTTTTGAATGGATATCTGATGATTTTGTTACTGTAAGATGTGGGTATTATTTTGATCCATCACCGGTTCCAGACGATACATTTGATTTTGGATCTTCTGATGTCAACAAATCAGTTTTTTCATTGGGTCTTGGACTCAATTTTGGTAAACTAACAGTGGATACAGTTTTTCAATATATTTCATCTGAAGATCGAGAAAGTGTCTCATCTGGAACTGAAAATGAACCATTGACAGCCTCTTACGAATTTTTGTACGAGGCAGATCTTGATGCAGAAGCCTACGATCAGATTGTCACGTATAAAGCAAATATGCAGGTCTGGGCTGTGGGCGCAACAGCAAATTATGCGTTTTAATTTGCTATCTACCTTTTTCAAATAGACATTTGTTGAAATCTTTCCTTATATAAATCGGATAGGTCAAATTAATAGGGCCTATCCGATTTAGCATCAAAAAATGAAAGAAGAATATGATAACGCAAACTGATTGGGATTTAGTCGTTATTGGCGGTGGGATAACAGGAGCAGGTATACTTCGTGAAGCTTCCCGAATGAATTTAAATGTATTATTAGTAGAACAAAATGATTTTGCCTGGGGCACCTCAAGTCGTTCATCAAAACTGGTACATGGAGGCCTGCGATATCTTAAAGAAGGACGTATCTTTTTAACAATACATTCAGTTGTCGAGCGTGAACGTTTAATATCTCAGGCTCCAGGATTGGTTGATCCCCTTGGTTTTTTAATGCCTGTTTACAGTGATCATGGTGCTGGCAGATGGTTAATTGAAATTGGGCTCAGCGTTTATGATCTTTTGGCCTGGAAAAAACAACATGAATACTTTTCTCGTGAGGATTTTATTAATAAGGTCCCCGGCATCAGGAAAACAAATCTTGTGGGGGGCTTTCGTTTTGTAGACGCTCAGGTTGATGATGCACGGCTGGTGTTTCGGGTTATTGATGAAGCCATTCAGAATGGTGCATCAGCCGTGAATTATACAAAAGCAACTGAAATTATTCGGGATAATCATGGAAATGTGACAGGTCTTGTTATTGAAGATACTGAAAATTCAAAAACACAAACACTTCATACAAAAGCAATCATCAATGCCAGTGGCTCCTGGGCAGAACAACTTCATCCATCACCTCGACAAGGACTGCATTTACGACCCCTTCGCGGCAGTCATTTAATTTTTCCATTATCAAAAATCCCTGTTAAGGAAGCAGTCAGTTTTGAACATCCTGTTGACAACCGACCAGTGTTTGCCATTCCCTGGGAAGGTGCTGTTTTATTTGGCACCACTGATGTTGATTTTGACAGTGAATTAAATCATGAACCCAATATTACAAAAGATGAAGCCGAATATTTGATGACCGCTGTCCATGAACGATTTCCTGATCTTGATGTCAAAGGCTCGGACTGCATGGCTTCTATAGCAGGCATTCGACCGGTATTAAGCGCGCATAAAAAAGATCCCTCAAAAGAATCCAGAGAACATGTGGTTTGGGTAGATAAAGGGCTTGTGACCATTACTGGTGGAAAGTTGACAACCTTCAGACTTTTGGCATGGGATGCCCTGAATGCAGCGCGTCCATTTTTGTCCTCTTTTTCAACAGAAAAAAAAGGACAGCCTGTTTTTACAGAACCAGACATTTCCATAAGCAAGCCCTCATCCATTGAACAGGCAGATTATCAACGTTTATGTGGTCGATATGGCAGCAAGGTAAAAGAGATCCTTTCACAAGCGACAGATGAAACACTTTGCCATATACCAGGGACGCATACCCTTTGGGCGGAATTGCCTTATGTTGCTGCAAATGAAAGAATACGTCATTTATCTGATATAATGCTTCGAAGAGTTCGAATTGGATTGCTTATCCCTGAGGGCGGAAAAAAACATCTGGATAAAATTCAGTCCCTTTGCGCACCTTTTTTGGATTGGGATGATGACCGATGGGAAACTGAAAAGCAACAATATCTATCACATTGGCAAAAGGCACATGGGGTGCCCTTTTAAAATCGCTGGAAAAAAATTATGACGAAAGATTTACTACTGACAATTGACAATGGTACTCAAAGCATTCGTGCGTTGATTTTTGATCTAAGCGGTAATTTACTTGCAAAGGAACAGGTAAAATTTAAGCCGCCCTATCATTCTCCTGAGCCAGGCTGGGCAGAACTTCCGCCAGAAAAGTATTGGGAATCACTTTGCACTGCCTGTCAGACACTATGGCAGACATCAAAAATTGACAAAACACGAATTGCTGGCGTAGCAGTAACAACACAACGCGGGACTGTGGTGAACGTGGATCATTCTGGTAAAGCCTTACGACCGGCTATTTTGTGGCTTGATCAACGAAAAGTAAAAACACCGCCATCAACACATCCCCTTTGGGCAATGATATTTAAGGCCCTGGGCGCATCTCAAACCATTGATTTTTTTGTTAAGGAAGCAGAAGCCAACTGGATTTTTATCAATGAACCGGAAATCTGGAATCAAACACATAAATTTTTATTGCTGTCAGGCTATTTAATCCATCGCATGACTGATCAATTTGTTGATTCCATTGGGGCACAGGTTGGATTTATACCCTTTGATTACAAAAGCTTGAAATGGGCACCCTCATGGAGTTGGCAATGGAAACATTTACCTGTAACACCTGACATGCTTCCTACTTTATATCCCCCTGGCCATATTCTGGGCCAGATTACATCCAGGGCAGCCGCAGCGACAGGTATACCAGAAGGTCTGCCGCTTGTCGCCGCTGCAGCAGATAAAGCCTGTGAAATATTAGGTTCTGGCGGAATTAAACCCACTATCGGATGTCTGAGCTTTGGCACGACCGCTACAATTAATGTCACACATGACCAATATACTGAGCATACACGACTGATCCCACCTTACCCATCAGCCATACCCAACTGCTATTCAATTGAAGCGCAAATATCGAGAGGATTCTGGATGGTAAGCTGGTTCATGGAAGAGTTTGGTCATTTTGAAAAATTTCAGTCCCAAAAAAGCGGTGTACCAGTTGAACAGTTATTTGATCAAATGATTCAAGACGTTCCAGCAGGTTCCATGGGATTGATTCTTCAACCATTCTGGTCACCGGGTGTAAAATTTCCTGGACCTGAAGCAAAAGGCGCTGTTATTGGTTTTGGTGATGTGCATACCCGAGCGCATCTGTATCGTTCTATTCTTGAAGGCCTGGCTTACGCATTACGAGAAGGTAATGATCGTATTGTCAAGCGGACAGGCATTCCTTTGGAAAAATTGCGTGTATCAGGTGGCGGATCACAAAGTGAAACTGCCATGCAAATTACTGCGGACATGTTTGGTATACCGGCTGAAAGACCACATTTATACGAAACATCTGGTTTGGGGGCTGCAATAGATGCAGCAGTTGGGTTAAATTTACATCCGGACTTTGAATCAGCGATTAAAGAAATGGTTCGCACTGGAAAACGATTTGAACCCATAGAAAAAAATCAGCAGATTTATGAACAACTCTATGAATCAGTTTATAAACGTATGTATCAGCATCTAAAACCAATGTACGATCAAATCCGACGTATAACTGGTTACCCGGAATAAAGCATGACTATTCGAGAACTGTTTCAAAAACGTGAAGCATCCTTTATTTCACAATATGGATGTCAAAGCGATCAAACCAGAGGCAGAACAACAGATGAACCCTCCTGCCCGATTCGAACCCCCTTTCAAAGAGACAGAGATCGCATAGTATACAGCAATGCCTTTCGACGATTAAAGCATAAAACTCAGGTTTTTTTATCCCCTTTAGGAGATCATTACCGAACCCGCCTGACCCACACACTTGAGGTTGCTGAAATTGCCAGAACCATTGCACGTGCCATGCGACTCAACGAAGATCTGACTGAAGCCATCGCTTTAGGACATGATTTGGGCCACACCCCTTTTGGACATGGTGGTGAAACAGCACTAAAGGAAGTATTTTCTGAATATTTTTCCCATAATGAACAAAGTATTCGCGTTGTCAATATCTTAGAAAATCATGGAAAAGGATTAAACCTGACCTATGAAGTTAAAGATGGTATTATGAAGCATTCCAAAGGGGGCTTTGGACAGATTATTCCCTCGGAAAAAAAAGACAGTGCCACGACGATTGAAGGCCAGGTTGTTCGCATTGCAGATATCATGGCCTATTTGAATCATGACCTTGATGATGCCATTCGAAGTCAGGTTATTCATCGTGATCAAATTCCAGAAAATTGCATAAAGGTATTTGGAAAAACACATTCGGAGCGAATTACATCGATGATCAAAGATCTGGTCTATTCGAGCGTTGAAAAAGATAAAAGGCTCAAATTAATACTCAGTAAGGAATGCCTTTCAGCAATGCAAACCCTCAGAGAATTCTTATATGAAAACGTTTATCGCTCAGATCGTGTGCATAACGAATTTGTGAAAGCCAAAGCCATTGTCTCAAAATTATACTACCACCTTTTGGATTATCCAGATATTTTCCATCAAACTGCACATGATTTGGAGATGGCATCCTGCCCGAACAATTGTCAACCCAATGAACGACAGGTGGCCGATGTGATTGCGAGCATGACAGACCGGTATGCATTAAATTTATATAAAATCTTATTTTTTCCATCATCAGTTGTTTAGGGGATTCATTGCAATTTGAATGATGTTGTTAACCTGAGTGTATTCTTGAAAATGTCCTGCCAGACGTTCATAATTTTGTTCTTTTAGATCCCAATAATCCAGATGATCAATATCTGAATTAAGCTGAATATGATTCTTTTTTGCAATGTGATACAACAGATTTTTTCGAAAAGAACCCGAATCAAAAAGACCATGTAAATAAGTTCCAAAAACATTGCCATCATTTGAAATTGACCCCTCTTTATGGGTGTCAAAGTCAATAAATGGAATGACGTTATTCCCTGACTGCGTTCTTCCCATATGAATCTCATACCCGGCAACATGCGATTGAAACAGACGCTCTTTTCCACAGGATTTTTTCACAATTTTTGTCGTTTCTATAATGGTATGAATGTCCAGTAATCCAAATCCTGATACTTCTTTTTGAATACCTTCCATGCCTTCAGGGTCGCTTATACGATGACCCAGCATTTGATACCCACCACACAAACCAATAATGAATCCTCTATCTTTTTTCAGATATGCGCGAAGTGCATCAGGCCATCCACGTTGATATAGTTGACTGATATCATAAATGACATTTTTGCTTCCAGGAATGACCACCGCATCATGTTCCATCAGACGATCCGGTTTTGTCAGCCAGTTAATTGAAACTTCAGGTTCACTGGCAAGGGCTTCAAGGTCAGTAAAATTAGATATATGATCAGGACGAACCACAGCAATGTGTATCAAATTTTTAGAATGTTTGATTGAAGCATCCAAAGACATGCTATCTTCCATATCAATATGAATATGATGATAATATGGAACCAGGCCCAAAACTGGTTTTCCTGTATGTGATTCAATAAAACGAATGCCATCCTGAAATAATTTGGGATTTCCACGAAATTTATTGATAATGAAACCCGCAACAAGTTTTTTTTCCTGTTCTGAAATAAGCGCCATTGATCCTATTATCTGCGCAAATACACCCCCTCTGTCAATATCAGCAACAATAATAACCGGTGCATTGATTTGAAGCGCCATTTCAAAGTTAACAATATCATGTTGCCTGAGATTGACCTCACAGCAAGATCCGGCACCTTCAAGAACAATCCATTGATATTGATCTGAGAGTTTCTGATAACTATTTAGAACCTGTTTTTTTACAATACTTTTATAACGATAATAATCAGCAGCAGACATATTTTTATGGACATTGCCACAAATGATCACCTGAGACCCCATTTCACCAGTAGGTTTAAGCAAAACAGGATTCATATAAACTGAAGGCAAAACTCCAGCAGCTTCCGCCTGAGCAGCCTGAGCACGGCCAATTTCACCGCCCTCAATGGTCACATATGAATTGTTCGACATATTTTGGGCTTTAAATGGTGCAACAACGTATCCTTGATTTTTTAATATGCGACAGTATGCAGTTGCAAGGATACTTTTTCCAACATCCGAGCCTGTACCCAGGAACATAATGTTATTTGTTTTGTGTGCGTTCATGAAGCAGTGGCGACCTCGGACGTAGGTTCATTTTCGGTTTTCTTCGCCAGTTCTTTCATCAAATAATCAACTAGCATATTAGAATCAATTTCTACCTGCTGACGTGTTGATAAATTTTTGATCTGAACTTTATTTTCCATAAATTCGTTTTCACCACATATAACAATGTATCGAACACCACGGCTGATCGCATAATTAAACTGGCGCTTGAATGTTGTATCTTCAACCAGACAAACTTCAGCCCGAATGTGCGCAATTCTTAAATCATGAGCCATTTTTAAATAATCTGCATCATGATCCGGTGCAATACGAATGATCATAACATCAGTCACTGTCTGCTTTGAACGATCTATTAATTTTAGATGGTTCAAAGCTGCAAACAGGCGATCCACACCAATTGATGCGCCCACAGCCGGTAATTCCTTTCCTGTAAAACGACTCACCAGATTATTATATCTTCCGCCAGAAAAAACAGAACCAAATTCAGGTGCATCAGTAAGTTCCATCTCCATAACCGGCCCTGTATAATAATCCAGCCCCCTTGCAATGGAAAAATCAATCTCAATTTGTGTCAAAGGAATTGACATTGCGGATAAATACGAAAAAATCTCTTTAAGTTCAGAAAGCCCTTCTATGGCAACATCTATGCCACTAAATACTTCTTCACATGTACTAATTTTTTGATCATTGGAACCTTTAATATCTAAAAAAGCATCCATTTTTGAAATGGCATCCTCGGATAAATGCGGTGCAGGGTCATCAGGGGACTCTGGAGCGCGTGTCAGTTCTTTAAAAACAGCCTTTCTACCGATTTTATCCAGTTTGTCCAAAATTCTCATCAACTCACAAACAATAATTTTTTGTGAAATTGAAGATCGGTCATCAATTTTGCATAAAAAAGAGAGACCATTTAGAATTTTTCGATGATTCAGTCGGATGCGATAATTTGAAACATTGAGTTCATCCATAGTAAGAACCATCAGCGCAATAATTTCAGCATCAGCAATCATAGATGATGTTCCGGCAATATCAGCATCAAATTGATAAAACTGGCGAAATCGACCATGTTGGGGACTGTCGGCACGAAAAACAGGCCCAACAACCATTCGACGCCAGGGTAAACGTATGCCTGATTTCGATCTGGCATTATAGGGATTGGCTGCTAAAATTCGAGCAAATGGAACTGTATGATCAAATGGCAATGCCAGCGGTTCGTCATCATCAGTATGCTTAATGTGAAAAATATTTTTGCCAGTATCACTGGTTTCACCTGAGAGTGTTTTTTTAAACTCAATACACGGGGTTTCTATTGGATCAAAGCCAAAACGCCGATATACATTTTCAATGGTTTGAAGCATTTTTTCCCGAGCAAGATAATCTTCAGGTAAAAAATCAAGAAAACCACCCGGTCTTTCTGGCTTGACAATATATTCTGACATGTTTGTTCTCCTTTTTTCGAAAATGAAATAATTCAATGGGAAAATTATTTAAAACGACTTTTCTATAGACTTTAAGATAAAGATTTTGGCAAGGCGGCGCAAGGAGATAGTACTATAGTACATCGACGAAGCGCCAACGCAGTCCAAAATTTTTATCTTAAAGTCTATAGCAATGATTCAAACAACTGACAACAATTTTTCAACAATGAGAAACAAAGATTGAACAATAATAACCAAAAAAATAAAATTGGAGCAAGCATATGCAAAAAGATCAAAGTGTTCCATTAAAACAATCCATTGTAACGCGCCTGTTAAAAATAACGTTTGCAATATATTTTGCGGTTACGTTAACAGTAACGCTTGTTCATATGGGCGTTGAATATTACTATACAAAAAAGGAAGTGATGGATGAATTAAAAATATTGAAAAAAACCTTTGAGCCTGGCTTAGAAGATGCCATCTGGACGTTGGATCTTGAACGATTGGACTCCATCTTAAAAGGCATGCTTGAACACCCTGTCATTATTGGTGTAAAAGCCATTGATGAAGAAGATGTTGGAATATTTGGCGCAGCAGGAATGTTTATGGGAGCTGATGGTGAATATATTCAAACTGATTCCCAAGGTAACTATGAAAATATTGATTCTCAAAAGACCATATTTGCATCACTATTCTGGCATGGATTCGAATTATCGCATGTCAATGATCGCAACAGACGTGTCCGGCTGGGTAAAGTCATTATTTATTCCAGCAATACTGTTGTTCTGGGAAAGGTAAAGCTGGGGTATATATTTTTGATTGTGAATGCAATTATTAAAACCATTGCACTGTGGGTACTCTTTTTATTGGTGGGTCGCGTACAACTGGGACGCCCCTTGAGCCAGTTTATTTCAGCGATAAAGCAAATCAATTGGACAAATATTGCCGAATACCGCATTCAAGTTTACAGTAAGGGGCAAAATGAAATCCAATTGCTTGAAGATGCCTTTAATACAATGATTACAAAGCTTCATATGACCATGAATGAATTCAAGCGTGCAGAGGAAGAAGTTCATGCGCTGAATGAAAAACTTGAACAACGCGTGATTGAAAGGACTGCAAAACTAACAGAAGCCAATCTGCGTTTGAAAGTTGAAGAATCCAGATCGAAAAAATTATTGAGTATGAATCAAATGATGAAAGAACCTGTTGATGAACTCGTAAATTTTGCGCTGGAATCCAGTGTTCAGCACAGTCAAAGTGAAATGGGATATATTGTATTTTTCAATAAAAATGAGGAAATTGATCATATCCATGTATGGTCTCAAATTGATGGCCATATCGACTGTGAAAATCACAGCCAATTGATGTTTCCTAATATGAATTCAGCCGAATGGCGTGAGATTGTAATCAGTCGAACCAACCAGATTGATAATGATGTTCAAAACGTTTTTTACGCCAGCCGCAAAGATGGAAATGCCATTCCAATTGTAAGGCAGTTGGTTGTACCATTGGTTCAGGAAAACGCTTTAATTTTAATCATTGGTATGGCAAATAAAGTTGAAAACTATACGTATTACGATGCCTATCAATTAACATTATTGATGCAAGGCCTGATCACAATTATGCAAAAAAAATATGCAGATGAACGCATTCTAGAAATTAATAAAGACCTTGAACTAAAAACCCGGGAGTTAAAAGCATCTCTTCAAGTGATCCAGCAGACCCAAAATCAGCTTGTAGAATCTGAAAAGATGGCTTCATTGGGCGAATTGGTTGCAGGCGTTGCTCATGAAATTAATACACCCATCGGACTGGCGGTTACAGAATCGTCCTTTATGGAATATAAAACATCAGAGATCGCCAAAAAATTTCATACAGGCACGATGAAACGTTCAGACCTGGAAAAATATATCAAAACTGTAACTGAAGCCTCTGTTGGGATTTTAAAAAATCTGAATCGTGCGGCAAACCTGATTCAAAATTTCAAACAGGTGGCTGTAGATCAATCCAGCGAACAAAAACGCAAAATAAATGTCAGTCAGTATTTAAATGAAATACTTATCAGCTTAAGACCCAAATATAAACGAACATCGCATCGTGTGACAGTCAATTGTCCAGAAGATATTGATATTGTGACATATCCTGGTGCATTTTATCAGGTAATTTCCAATCTGGTGATGAATTCACTGATTCATGGATTTGAAAATATTGACAATGGTGAAATGATATTTAATATTTCATTGAAGGAAACCAATGTTTTAATCGATTATTCTGATAATGGTAAGGGCATAAAATCAGAACTGATCACCAAAATTTTCGATCCATTTTTTACCACAAAGCGAGGAAAAGGCGGAACCGGATTGGGCCTTCATATCGTCTACAATCTCGTAGCACAAAACCTGAAAGGCCAAATAACCTGTTCCAGCGATCCTGATAAAGGGTGTCGTTTTTTGATTACAATGCCTGTCAGACTATAGACTTTAAGATAAAGATTTTGGCAAGGCGGCGCAAGGAGATAGTACTATAGTACATCGACGAAGCGCCAACGCAGTCCAAAATCTTTATCTTAATGTCTATATAACTTCAAAAATATTTTTTAGGAGGCAACTGATGCATACATTTAAATTATTTTTTTGTTTTATTGTTGGACTCATATTTGCAAATGACGTTCTTTCAACAGACCAGGCTTTGTTTCCAGATAATCAATTATTTGAAACAGTTGAATTTACCCAGGCGCTGCCCATCATTACTTGTGATTCAAATACATTTCAATTTTCCAATGTACTCGAAGGTCAGATAATTAAGCATATTTTTAGCATTAAAAACAGTGGTGATACGATCCTGCGCATTTATAATGTGAAAACTGGATGCGGATGTTCTTCAGCAACCTATGATAAGGAAATACCGCCCGGTCAATCTGGCAGCCTGACCCTAAAAATCGATACAGAGGGGTATGGCGGTAAAACATATAAAGAGGTTGTTCATATTATTTCCAATGATCCCAACGCTCCTGATTTCAAACTTACAGCAAGCGGCCCGGTAGATTCATTGGCAAATGTTTCCCCCAAAAATGTTTGTTTTAAGGGAAAATGTACCGCTTTACATGAAACAATGGTTAAAATTGAACCCAATGACCATTATTCATTTGATATCGTTGGGGTTGATTTAGGAAAGCTGAAAGATAAAATTGAATGCACGTTGACCAGAGATGAAAGCGCATATCTCCTATCTGTTCGAAATCGATTAAAATGCCCGGGGCGTTATTGGGGAAAAATCGTACTAAACACAGATCATCAAAAGAAAAAACAGCTTGATCTGTGGGTTTCTGCAAATTTAAAATAATGTGGAGTCATTTTTATGATTGTCTTATGTGATAATTGTCAAAAAAAATATCGTCTTGATGACAAAAAAATCCCGGCAAAAGGTACTCGTGTAAAATGTTCAAATTGTAATCATATTTTTAAGGTGCCGCCAATAAAAAAACAATCACAGTCGCAACCCAAAAATGACCCCGCACCTGAAACAAAAAATCCCCCCTCAAACGCTGAAACAGCGGATTCAAATAGGAAAGAAACAGAGGATAGTACTGTATTGGGGCCAGTCAAAACAGAGGTTGATAATCTTCCAAACTTTGCTGAATGGGATAATGATATCATTATTGTCATCATGCCAGGAGATACCCTGGATGCTTCCAATTGCCAGGAATTCAAAGATGCCATTTTCTGCATTCTTGAAACACCGAACAAGGTCATATTTAATATGGAAAATATTCAGTTTGTTGATAGTTCGGGCTGCGGCACTTTAAATTCAAGTATCAAACGCATCAAAAAGAAAGGCGGAGATATAAAAATTTGTAATGTTATGGATCAGGTCGGCGCAATTTTTCGTTTGATCAAATTGGACAGGGTTTTTCATATTTGCGATACCCTTGAGGAAGCGATGCGGGCGTATGATTCATTATAACACGCTTTTAGATTTTTGCCGTCTACAAGTTTTGGTATTTTTCAATAACTGAGAATATACCATACTTATTTCAAATAAAACATCATTCTAAAATTTACATCTTAAATTGAATATGGTATAATACTTGCCAGTTAATAAAGTTTCAAAGGTATATTCAAATCATTCATCACTTAATTGCTAAGAACTCAAATATATCAACACATCTCTGATTTGATCATATTCAGTTCTCACCCTGGATTTACGTAAACTTGTACGCATATAAAGTGTAAAGCGTAAAAATCATGAACCATAAAAAATTTTCCATCAAAAATGGAGGCATATTCATGAAAATGAAATATAAATTTTTTTTAATTGTCGTATTATTCGTATTTTTTGCATTGGCCAGAGTTGTAATAGCAGATCCAGAAATTACTTTATCGTATGATACTGGCAGCAATATTCCAGAAGGCAGCTCCACGTCATCCACTGTAGCCTATTTTGTATCTAATGATGGCAATTTGACGTTAACAGATCCCAACTTTACTGTTGAGCTTCTTTTTTCAAATAACTGGAAATTAAAAACATCTGCCAGTTTCAATATTAATTATGAAGCCCTTGCAGCAGATAATTATTTCTATACGATTACAGTAAATGGAGAAACTGTCTCGGAAGTATTTGGCCTGGCCATTGGTGACACCAATGAAACACCAGTTATTAATACGCAGAGTTATACTGTGAACGAAGGCATTGGTCTGTATGAAGTGGCCTGTAGTGTTATTGCCGCTGATCCAGAAAATGATCCATTGACATATTCTCTTCTCTCTGGCAGCAGCAATTTTGGCATTACTGCTGCCACAGGCGAAATATATCCAATTAATACGTTAGTAGCTGGCACCACATATGCCTTAAATGTGAGAGCAGACGATGGTGAATATTCACCTACCGGAATTGTCAACATTATTGTCAGCAATACCAATGATCCGCCATCTATCAATGATCAAAATTTTTCGGTGAATGAAAACAGCTCCAATGGCGCATTGGTAGATACCATTGCTGCCAGTGATCCGGAAAGCGACACCTTAACATACGGCGTTATCAGCGGTAACGAAGCCGGTGCCTTTGCGGTAAACAGCACCAATGGAAAGGTCACAGTCAACAATGGCAATCTGCTCAATTATGAGAATATTCAAACCTATACCCTGACTGTTTTTGCTAAAGATTTTGAATACACCGCAACTGCCGAATTAGTTATTGATATCAACGACATCAACGAAACCCCGGTAATAAATTCCCAATCTTATTCTGTTTCCGAAGATGCAGCCAACAATACAGTTATTGCTTCAATTGCTGCATCAGATCCGGAAGCTGACCAACTGACCTATACAATCACCGGCGGCAATACCAACAGTGCTTTCATTATCAGCAGTTCCGGCGATCTTAAAGTGAATGATACCACCCAATTTGACTTTGAAACCAAAACGCTGTGGAATTTAGATATTGATGTCACAGATGGCACATTCATTGATAACGCTGTTGTTGCAATCAATATTTTAAATGCCAATGACAATGCTCCGGTAATTAATAACAGAATATGTTATGTGAGCAAAACCAGTCAGAATGGCACTGTTGTGGATACTGTTGTTGCCACTGATGCTGACAACGATACCATTACCTATGCCATTGAATCGGGAAATACGAACAATCTTTTTGCCATTGACCCATCAACTGGGGAGATTACAGTAGCTAACGATACCCAGTTGGCAGAACCTCTGATGACTTATAACCTTGTTGTTTCTGCTGATGATGGCGTCCATCATCAAAATGCCAATGTTACAGTGAATATTACCATTCAGAACTATGCACCATCCATTGAAATTGATCCAACACAACACACCAATATCAATACAATGAGTGAACCCATCTGCTTTACAATCAACGATGCCAATGGCGGAGCAATCAGTGTTACAGCCATGTCATCAGATCCTGCACTGGTGCCCAATGATGATGCTCATATAATAATTTCAGGACAAGGTCAGGGCGTTGAAGTGATTACATCAGGAAATGTCAAAAAATATCTGACAATAACAGTTATGCCTGCCTCAGGGCAAACCGGAAATGTGACTATCACGCTCTGCGCCTCAGACTCCGGCAACCTGAGTACAACCCGATCTTTTAATGTGCTGGTTGATTATATTCCTGAACTGCAAAATATCAACGATGATACCATTGATGAAGATGCCATTTCCGGGCCGCATAGTTTTACACTCATTGACAGTGATAATCACCCTTTGACCATAACAGTGGAATCATCAGATAATACCCTTGCTGATCCAACAGATATTACCATTGCCAATGCCACACCCACTGCATTGTCAAATACGTATACAATCACTGGTACATCAGTGGAACAAACATTAAATATCACTGTTGAACCCAAAGCCAATATGTTTGGCAGCACGACAATCACTGTGAGCATTGATGACAGTCACAACGAACCCGTAACAGACAGCTTTCTATTAACAGTCAACAGCGTCAACGATACGCCAACCATTACCAGTATTGCCGATCAAACATATGATGAAGACAACGCTTCAGGCGATTTGAGTTTTACTGTTACTGATGTTGAAACAGATGATGGCAGTCTGGTCGTGACAGCCATTTCATCAGATCAATCCATTGTATCGAACGCTAACATAACGTTGGGCGGTTCAGGATCAAGTCGTACTATTTCGTTAATGCCAACTGCTGATGAGCATGGTTTTTTAAGCATTACTGTATCTGTTTCTGATGGCAGTCTTTCGGCAACAACACAATTTGATGTCACCTATGTCAATGTTAATGATACCCCTTTAATTGGCAGTATTGCAGATCAAACTATTAATGAAGATGCGGTTTCAGGTCCCCTGTCATTCACAGTTTTTGATGCAGATAACGAACCTTTAACTGTAACAGTCAGTTCGTCGGACACCACACTGCTTCCGGTTTCAAATATTCTGATTTCTGGAACAGGCGGCAGTCGTTCGGTAACGCTTACGCCAGTGGCGGATGAATTTGGATCATCAACCATAACATTGACTGTTAATGATGCAGATAATGCAACATCTCAAATATCTTTTTTGCTAACTGTATCATCAGTAAATGATTTACCCACCATGACATCCTTTTCAGATCAAACCATCCCTGAAAATGCAGCCATTACACCTGTAGAATTTACCATGACTGATGTGGATACAACCTCCTGCACGTTTGGAATAACGATCAGTTCATCCAATCAAACCCTGATGCCAGATGCAAACTTGAGCAATGTTTGCAGTACCAACATCTATACAATATCTGGTACACCTGCGATCAATCAAAGTGGTACAACAACGATCACTGTTACAGCTGAAGATGCCGATGGAGCAACTGTTTCAGATACATTTGTCATTACAGTCAATTCAGTCAATCAGGCACCGCAGCTTTCAATAATTGCCACACAAACCGGCACTCGAAATATGACCAGTGTTGTTGGTTTTTCATTGACTGAAACTGATGCTGATATCGTTACCCTGTCTGCTGAATCGAGTGATACAAACGTTGTACCGGTTGCCAATATTGTTTTTTCAGGCACAGGCATGAATACCAATGGTTCTGATTATTCAATCACAACTGCAATTGATGTGATCTACCCTCTGTATGTCTCCATTACGCCGGCGTTGAATCAAACCGGAACAGTTAGCATTACACTGATTGCAACTGATTCTCAGGGGGTGTCAACCACAACATCATTTACGTATTTGTTGTCTGTGCCAGAACCGGGGAATGCCATT
>Ga0272440_1001488_pt1 | contig 19056 bp, 12 predicted proteins | sample SSMMMBAug17_FD_192440 | JGI IMG/M metagenome (GOLD analysis project Ga0272440, IMG submission 192440) | Marine sediment archaeal communities from Little Sippewissett salt marsh, Falmouth, MA, United States - SSM-MMB-Aug17 | ecosystem: Environmental > Aquatic > Marine > Wetlands > Sediment ...
TGTCATTAACTAAATAGAGTTGAATACCACTGTACGACCCTCCATCACCTGTTGCTGTAAATTGATCACCATCTGAAGTGCTAAGATTAACTAAAAAATCATCAGTGTTTGTTCCTGTATAATCATAGACACTAACATCTCCAATAGCTGCACTTGATGTTATCCAGTCGTTATCATCCATATTCATTAAAATTCCAGGATTATCATTAAGAGATAAATCAATTAATGAAGTGCCTGAAAAATGGTCAAAACGATAATATGCAAGCAGTGAGGGTTCTTGACCAGTAAGTTTTTTACACATGTTTTCACGAATGTCATTCTCTGTTCTGGCTGTACTCCATAATCGGAATTCATCGATCTGGCCCTGGAATGGACTTATAAAATCACTGCCCAGATAAAAATTTCCAGATCCTAGAAAATTAGTCGATGATACATCGCTGCCAACTTCAATCCCATCTCTAAAAATTTTTCTAATTTTTGTAGTAGAATCAAAAGTAGCTGCCCAATGATGCCATTGGTTGTCGAGGTAGGTATCACTTGTATCCAAATCATTGTGATAGAATCCAAACACAAAAACATTTGTATTTCTGAATCCTAAAACTAAACCATTATTTTGTGTCGTTGTGCCATGCCACACAATCGCACTATTCGTGTTGATGGTTCCACGTTTTAACCAACACTCAATAGTAAATGTGGTATTCGCTAAATTAATTCCGCTTCCTATGTTGACATAGTCGTTTGAACCATCAAAATCCAAAGCATTTCCTGCTCCTGGTGGTCCACGATTAATTGTCAAAGATAAATTGCCAGTGGCTGTCAAACCTTCAGGATCAGCAAGCAAAAACGTAATGGTTAAAAATCCATATGCATCTATTATTGGCATGAGGGTTGCGGTACAGTCTCCAGCCGATGAACAGCTAACAGAAATATTACTGTCCAGAACCAGTGAATGATCATTGGAGGTTGGGGTGATAAGCAGGCTATCGCCAGATGTTTCCTGGTCGGTAACAGTGAAACTGATCGAAGCAGGTTCATTGAGATTGGTTATGGTTGGGGGGAGTTCGCCCAGTATTGGGGCATTGTTGCTGGGTCCAGATGATTCTAAAGGAATTATCCATCCACCAACATCGTTAGCGTCATTGTTTGCTCCAGTGACGATTAATTCTCCTGTATCAAGAACACCAATGGTACTTGTAATTCCGCCGACAATATCATTAACATTCGACCATGAGGAAACATTGCATTGACCATCGTTATTTACTCCTGTTGCAAGGGCGGTGTTGTCATTTTTGACAGCCGCAGTATGAGAAAATCCCGCAGAAATATGCTTTACGCCAGACCATCCTCCGACATTTCCTTCTCCATTATTATTTTTACCTGCATACACAACTGTGCCATCAAGTAAAAGTCCTATTGAAAGATATCCAGCAGCGGATATTTCAGCAATGTTTGACCAGGCGCTAACATTACACTGATCCTGTACATTGCTCCCAACACATTCAACTGTTCCAGCATCTGTAAGACCAAGCGTATGTTCTTCTCCAGCATCAATTGCGACAATATTGCTCCAGGAACTAACATTTAATTGACCGGAGTCATTAATTCCAACACCGATGACCCCCCCTGCATCTGTAACACCAAGAACATGATTTGGACCTGCTGCAATATAAACAATATTATTGCCACTAAATGCAGAAACATCACATGGACTTAAATTAATATACCCTGAACAGAAAACATTGCCATTGCTATCCAGACCAATCGAAAAGTACCCGCCTGCAGCGACCTGTATAATATCTGTCCAAGCACTGACATTACATTCTCCAAAAGTAGTACTTCCTGTGCATTGTACTGTATTGAGAGTCGTCACTGCAATGGTATGCGTTGTACCCATTGAAACTTTTGTGGTTGCATGTACGTCAGTCTGTATAGAAGGAAATAATATGAAAAAAATAGATAAATAAAAAATAAACCGAAAAACATTGATATTATGAATTTCGCTTCTATATTTTTTAGTTTGCTTCATTTCGTCTCCCTTTCATCATTCTAAGTATTCACGCTTTTCTGAAATTTTATCTACTGAGGAATGCGCTTATAATAACCTTCGAGGAATATAAATAATTGTATGATTTGATATGAAGATTGTATATAGGATTTGTCATGTAAAAATTGTTATTGATGACGAAATCTACAGAAATAGTTGATTCATAGAAAAATAGTATCAAATAAGAATATTTGAAAAATAAAAGAAATGTTTTTTTGCAAAAACTGTTTTGCACACGAGAATAGACATCCAGTATGTTCCACCTTTCTTTCAATGAACACGTCATCACATTTTAACAACTATTTTATCAAATTGAAAAAAAGAATTGATTAAGAATTTCAGCTATTTTTAAATATTAAGGTTAGATATCATACTATCAAATTAAAATCAAATAAATGTTTATATATTGTCAAATATTTAGATATGAATATCAGAAGTGAGATGCGCCCGATGAGCCCCGATGCGCACGATGCGACAGAATTCATCCTGTACAGGAAGATTCTTGTACGATACCAAATTATTTCTTATTATATTTACACTTACACTAAAAAGCTAAAAAAGCGCAATAAATATGCCAGGAAAAACCAAAGTTGGACGATCATAACTAAATTTTCAAGATTAATTGTGATTAATATAGGTGGTAAGAGGAGGCTAAACAGGCCATTATCAGAAGAACAAAAAAAATATTTACGAGCACTGAAAATTGGAGAGGATATTTTTACAAATCCAAATGCTGGAGGAAAATTGTTGCTGTAAATAAAAATAAGAAATAATTATTTGAAAGGGTGTTAAATGTGAGGTATAATATCAATTTGTACCAGTATATATAAAATCCAAAAAAAAGCACATCAACAGGATTGATGCACTTAATACCTTTGCATTCTCGAAAAGTGTTAACTAGTTGTTAGAGGATATGAAGGATGCCATAACTTCTAGCTGAATCTATAAAAACCAGAAATAATTAATCCGCCTTTGTTTTTGAAGAGTTTATCCAATCAATAATTTCTTTAAACTGAAATTTTTTTAGAAGTTGCTCAAGGTAGCGAATAAACGCTAAAAATTCAGATTGTCTTGTTTTAAGTTGCTCCATCAAATTTTTGATTTCACTATACGCACCTTGACGGGCCAGTCGAATCACTTCCTGTAAGAAATTCTCATCTGGTAGCTTATCCGGTTGAACGATAACCGGCAGATCTTTTTCATCCTGATTGACGTCAGTGAACATTGGGATGAAGTTTTCTAACAATGCAAGCAAATTGTTTGGCCGTATTGGTTTTGGAAGAAAGGCATCGACCTCACAATCCTTCAGTTGATCTTCATGATTGGATCTTGGATCAGAAGACATCACAATAAAAACAAGGTCTTGATGTGACTCTTCTTTACGTATTCGTTGGATAACTTCAAAGCCATTCATATCCGGCATGTAAATATCCAATATGACAATATGAGGTTTAATTTCATTTATTTGATTCAATGCAGACTGTGCATCAATTGCTTCATATATTGTTATTTCCGGATTACCTGTCAACATTTGTTGAATAATAAACCGATTGACTTCTATATCATCAACAACCAAAAGTTTAATGGGTGTTTTGTGTCGTTTGGAAATATCTGTTTTCTTTGACTCGCTTAGCTTTATATCATTGTCAGGTATATCAAAAATTTCATGAATTTGAGACAACAGTTTCTTTCCTGCTCCTTGAATACTCTCAATCATTTCTTTTTGTTGTGACTTAAGAGTTTTATCTATACTTAATACTTGTGTCAATCCAAGAATAATATTCAGTGGTGTTAGAAGTTCATGAATAATTGAAGGCTTTTTATTACTATTACTATTACTATTATTATCTGACATAAAAAATTGCCTGTTTTTTTTTTGATTATTGTGGACAGGTATCGGCTAAAAAGCTGATTTCATTATTTGAGACGCCATAAACCCCAGCACATTTTGCTGAACCTTGATTTGTGGCATCAGCATCAACAGCTCCTTCAATTCTTGTTCCAAGTAATTGAATTAAACCACTTTCGATCTTGACAGAATTAGACGTTGCAGTAATGCGTCCTTGATCAACTTCCACAGAACCATTTTCAATAAAAAGTCCAATTGTTGAAGTAATCATGCTGTCATGTATCCGCATATTTCCAGATAATTGAATTCCAATATTTCGAATTCCGCCTTCAGCTAAAACTTGACAATCTGTTACTGTTGGCGTGGTGGATTCTGCAATATTGAAAATCCCGATATTTTCTTGGTTAGCTCCCATAACTTGAATTGCAACATCTTTCAATGACAGAGATGCTTCCGAACTATATACACCCACTGCATAGTCATTGCCTGATGATTGAGAAACAATTTTTAAACATCTGACCTCACAATTCATCGCACCAACGACAGTCGCACTGGTATGATCCACTGAAGGTGGTGAATTATTCCCATTAAAAAGAATGGTGGTTTGATTTTTACCAGATCCTTCAATATCAACATATTGCTTTAATACAATTTGTTCAGAAAATATGCCTGGACCCACTTTGATTAAGTAAGGAGTTGTCTCCGAGTTGTCAACAATAGTTGCCAACGCATGTGCTATTGTTGTATATTGTCCCCCATCCCCCACAGTAATTATATGGGTCAATTTATCATAGGTCTGCCATTTCAATGATGAGCCATCAGCAACCAGCATGCGACCATCCTGTCGGATACCTGAAACAGAAAGTTTTGTAATGGGTAAACTTTGATCCTGAATGTCATCGCCAGTTAAGCTATTGTCCAAAACTTTAGCGGTTGTCACAGCATCATTTGAAATTTTTTGTTCGTTGACAGTATTTTCATAAAGATTACTGTCGAAATTGATCCATTCTGTGCCATTGAAAAAATAAAAGCCTCGATGACCAAGGACTTGATACACAAGAAGGCCTTCAACCGGGTTTTCAATTGTTGTCACATCTTCCATTCGTGGTATCAATACACCTCCATGATCAGAATCAATTTGAAGTGCTGAGGATGTATATGGATTCACTGCACCAATACCCACAGTGGTTGAACGTATGGTATAAATGGGATCTTCTGGTTTGAATACTTGAATGCGATGATTATCTGTATCTGATACATACACACTGCCAGAACGATCAACTGTTAACTGTTTTGGACTGAATTGATTTTCAGTGCTCATCACTGTCTTAAGAAAGTATCCATTGTTATCATATATCTGAATACGATGATTCGTGGTATCTGAAACATAGATATTGCCAGAATCATCTATAGCAATACCATAGGGAGTACCCAAATTATTATTTTGTTCTGGTGGAAATTGAGTCATAAACTGCCAGTTGGTATCAAACTTTTGAACACGGCTATTTCCAGAATCCAAGACAAATATATTGCCTGAACGATCAATGGCAATCCCATAGGGCGTATCAAATTTTCCAGGGCTAGATCCATGACCACCAAAAGTATAGTCAAAGCTGCCATTCGCAGTAAAAACAACAACCATGTGCTTTGCCGTATCAGATATATATAATTTGCCTTTTTTATCTAAAGCAATCCCAAAAGGTTCATACAGGTATCCTTCACCTATCGATTGGACCCATTCTCCTGTCTCTGTATTTGTATTAATTGAAAATTTTTGTACCCGATCATTCAACTGATCCGCCACAAAAAGATTATTTTCCGAGTCAAGAACCATCCCTTGTGGGCGACTGATTTTGCCACTTCCGATACTGGATGGATTCATTTGACCATTACTGTCAAAAAGTCGTATACGATTATTGTAACGTTCTGCCACCAAAACATAATTATTTTCTGTTATTACAAGACCTGAGGGTAAATTAAGCTGTCCTTCACCTAAATTGTCAATTTTTTTTACTTCACTGATTTCAGTATCAAAAGGAGATGGCTTGGCCCAATAAAAGGAACCACCTCCATCTGACATCAAGGCTTCATTTAAACTGCCATTGTTTAGAATGCCTGATAAATTTGTTGGCAATATGGCTTGATTGGCAATATCAACACTCTGAATGGTGCCATCGACAATATCTTTACTTTGAATGCGATTGGTTAAATTCATGGCAGAGTAACTTAAAGACCCGGCAGCCAGATCACTGGCTTGAATCGTACCCGCCAAATCAAGTACAGTATAAGGTATGGTTCGATCAGATAAAGATAACTTATCAAAAGTAACCGCTTGCTTGGCAATGTCTTTGCCTTGAATGGCACTATCTAATATCAATTTTCCATAAGGAATTTTTGCATTGCTCGCAATATGGGAATCTTGAATCGCACCATGATCAATATGTTGTGATTCAATGGCATTTTCGGAAATTTCTTTGGCGGTAATCATGGGATGTCCGGATATTAAGAATTGGCCTGAAACATCCGGAACAGTCAGAGATTGAGCTGTTGTTGCCTGGTTGAGAACTTTTGTCTGTCCCAAAATCAGGGATTGAATACTTGCATGGTTCACACTCATCGTTACAGCAGATGATTCCTTTGCAGACAGATCGGTCATTGAAGCTTGAGTGATTACAGCACTTTGTGCGGTGACAGAGTTCAGCTGACTGTGTCCCAAAACGAGTAACTTAGGCAACTCATCTGGAATTGATCCTGATGTAGAAACTGTTTGCCAGAAAAATCCACCCATGCCATCAGTTGAAAGTACCTGACCGGATGTGCCTGTCTGGCTAACATACAATTTGCCCGGAGTGATGCTTCCAGAAGCCAAATCATTGGACTGAATACTTTCATCAAGAATATTGAATGAATCTATTGCATTATACGAAATTTTACTGGCAGTGACAGAATTATCCATTAAATCGCCAGCTGTAATATTTCCATGCAAGTTCAATTTGGTATAACTGATTTGTGCATTGTCTGCAATATCCGCATCTGTAATGGATTGTTTCAAATTAAGTTTGGCATAAGGGATTTCTCCATTATCTAATGTGAGCTTGGGGTAAGTGACCGAACCATTGGTTAAATCATTTGTCTGAATACTGTTGTTTAAATCTAATTTGTTGTACGAAATGTCAGCATTTTGGTAAATATCTGAATTTTTTATACTATCCGTCAGCTTAATATTTTGGTAGCCAATGGTTCCAGTTCCAAATAATTCTTCTGATGATAAGCCTGTCAGGTCCAATTTCGTATGTGAAATGGATGCATTTTCTGCGATATCAGAATTGATAATCAAGCCGGTAAGATTTATCATAGAATAGGATAAATCGCCTGATGCAAGATCCAGTTTCTTAGCAGTTACTGAATGATCGGCAAGATCATTGCGATTGATTGCACCATCAATCTTCAATTTTGTATAGGCAATGCCAGCATCTGGTGCAATTTCATCATTTGTAATAGAGTGTTTTAAATTTAAATTTTTTAGCGGAATGGTCAAATCTTCAAATGCTAACTTTGTTGAAGTCACACTGTTGTCCGCCAGTTTAGTGGATGTAACAGCCTGATTGGCCAGATGTTTTGTTTGAATGCTTTCTTGTTCAATTGTATTGCCAGAACCTGAATCCAATGAAAATTGCCCGCCGGTACTGATCCAGTTTCGACCATCACTGATCAGGTTGATTTCTTGGAATTTTTCAGTCAAATTAAAGGGGTTTGCGCCATCATTAGGGTCGTGATTAACACCATCAATGGTTTCTCCATTTTTGGTAATGATTGAAACCACAGTCCCTTTCGGATCAATTTTTTTGATTGTCAGCATCCGACCAGACGCGTTTAATGCCTGAGAAAGTGTGATCTTTGTGTTTCCAACAACAAGTAACATATCCTCAGCATCTGAAATTTCAGTGTTTTCATCTCTGATAGCGATCAATCGACCGGCAGATGTTTTTGCACGAAATGATGACCAGACACTGGATAATGGTAAGTAACGCCCATCAAATCCAATCTCATCCCATGAGGACTCACCACTCAATCGAACTTTAATGCCCAAATAATAGGGTTGTGAAAAACCAAGCGCATCGGATTCATCAGTATCGCGGTTAGGATCTTTAAATGCGGTCACAGACCCCAAAGAAACTGTATAAAAACCATTTTTTACATCAACCTGTTGAATTTCATTCCACAATTCCGATGATGCTTCATCGTAACCATCGTAAATACTAAATTTAACATCATATTCACCATTTGCAACCGGCATACCGCTTTTATCGGTGATATAGCCTTGAAAATTTACAAGTGGTGATATTTTAGCATTTAAAGGGCAAACCACTGTCAGTAGCCCAAACAATAGATAAATAATTATTTTTGGTAAAGATTTTTTCATAATCCCATGCCTTTGTTGTTTGTTGCAAGCATGCAAAATTTAAGTAGTACAATGAAATTATTGCATTTTATTTATTAATTATGTTATGATATTCGACAAAAATAACATTTTTCTTGAGTGAAAAGCAAGGTTTGATTTGCGGTAAATACTTAAATCATGAGTATCTATATAGAATTGATAATTTTCATTGCAATATCATCACAATGATGGTAAGGATTGCCCAAAAATTTTGGCTTCATTCATAATTCATTAAAAATTTGATGATGTCTAAAATAATGTTCTTCGATTTTACAGACTGAGTCCCATTTTATAGATGTGGGTGTCATTTTTGTAAATCCCCTGATCCCCTGATGTAAAGGAATTATATATGGTAATAAGAAAAAAATTAATGATGATGATTTTCGTGCTTTTTATTCAAATATTCGCAAGTAATGCATTTGGTGATACATACTTCAAACAAACTGAGTGTCAACTTCATGCGGATATCAACCGAAATCCGCCAAGTAATAATAATGATATCTGGACACTGACAGTTGCGCATTTCTCCGAATGGAAATATGGAGATACCTTTTTATTTATGGATATTGAAACTGAACCCACTTTTAAACAAACACCTGCTGCCATGTATTTTGAAATTGCACCGCGTTTCAGTATGGACAAAATTTTTGAAAGAGATTTCTTGCCAACTTCTTTTTTAGGTGAGCTTTACATAACATTTCAATATAATGGCGCTGATGTTGAATATATCCCAACGTCCTGGCTGGCTGGCTTATCGATTGATTTTTTGGGACAACCCAATTATGGCTTTTCAAATTTAAGTTTATTCGTCAAAGATAGTGATCGCAAAACGGCGTATCAAGATAAAAGCCCTTACCAAAATGATACATCATGGCAAGTGACCTTTGCTTGGGGACAACCCTTTAACCTGGGCCCGCTTCAAATGGAGTTTAATGGATTTCTGGATTATTGGGAAGCGAATTCGTTGACGATAAAAGATAAAACATATCGTATATTGTTAGCAGAACCACAGCTAAGGTTAAAACTTTCAAGCTTTCAAGGAAAGGATAACTTTCTATCGAACTCAGTTGTTGGAACTGAAATTGAAATATCAAACCATTTCTTTGCCGAAGAAGGAGGTTGGCGAGTGAACCCGACCCTATTTTTTGCTGTGGTATTTTAAATATTCATTCCCCAAAACTCAAACCGCTGTATAAAGGTATTTGATTACAAGTGAAAACCTATTGCCATCTCAAAAATGTGACATTTGTCAGAAAAGCACAACATAAATCATTTTTCATCCATATTCCAGATTTGCAAATTCCTGATCATCGGGTATCCGCTCAGCAAAAAATTCCCATTGTGGGGGAAAGCGGCGCTGGGAAAAGTACCCTGTTAAATGGCCTGGCTGTTATGATGAAACCCTCAGCAGGTGAAATTACCTGGTTTATGAATAATCAATCCTTTCGTTTCTCTCAAAAAAAATGGATGGAAAAACAGGCTGTATTTTGTCGGAAAGCACTGTTCGGATTTGCTTTTCAGGACAGCACATTAACACCTCATATGACTGTATCAGAAAATCTCATTTATCCCCAACGTATAAATGGCACTTCATATAAAGAATCCAAAAGCAAGGCCTTTTATGTACTTAAAAAAGTGCTTCGTGAAAATGAAAATATAGACAATATGCTTTCCAAATATCCTTACCAACATCTGTCAGGCGGTGAACGTCAACGTGTTTCTCTTGCCCAAGCCATGATTAACGATCCAAAAGTACTTTTTGCTGATGAGCCAACAGGAAACCTTGATATGAAAACGCGCCAAATTGTCATGGATTCAATCTTTGAATGGGTTTCTGAACAACCAGATCGATTGCTTGTATGGGTTACGCATCATGAAAAAGATCCTCAAAATGCAGGAGTTCCTCAACATCTATGGGTTACCGATCAATCATGCCAATGGAAAGAGGTCTCATCATGAAAATATTTTTCTGGTTACCTATTGCAACAAAAGAATTTTTCATGCAGTTTTCATTGAAGCCTCAACCCACAAATCGTGATTTTTTATGGCTGACCCTTTTATCCATGATGGTTTTATTGTTTGCCCTGTTGATGACATCCACACGTGAAGGGCTATCTGAACAAATGGTCGATCTACTTCTGGGTCGGGTCCCTGGTCATGGTATCCCAGTATGGGTGCGAGCCAATCCTTACACTTCAGGCGGAAAAAACCTCATTGATTCAGCAATTGTCAAACAAGTAAATACCATTGGAGTCAATCAGGATAGTGTCAACAATCATGCCCCAGAATTGCGAATATATCCCTACCAGGAAGTCGATCAAATTACGCTCTCTTTACCGGGAGAAAGCTTATGGCATCAACATCCAAATGATCCTGAAAGCCCAGGATTTGAAGGCATTGCGGTAACGTCAAATGACCCCCTATGGACATTCGCAACAAAACACATTCAAATAAAACCATTGACAATCGTTCTAAATCGATCCATTTTTAAATCCTATTTCAAATATGAAACTTATCTCAAAAGACTTGAAACTTTATTGCCATCACCCCTTTTTCAAAAGATACCTTCAAAAAACACCTTTCTCAATTCAGACAAAACCCAAATATGGCTGAATGTTGGATCTGTAAAAGATTTATTGATTTTGGATGTCATTTGGGTTGATCGATTCCCCATCCCGGGAAAGTTTGCATATTTGTTTCCCTGGGATCAATACCAGGCCCTTGAAAAGGCGTATCAATTCAGCAATATTCGTTATTTCCCGGAATCTGATAAGAATCACCCCCAACTTCGAGTAAAAACCCTGTACGTGAAAAGGCAGGTTTCATCAAACAATCGTGACCAACTGGCCGATTGTCTTGGGGGGAAAATCATTCATAAGCGCGGACAATTCTATTTGGAATTTAAAAGGCCTTTGCCTGATTTTTGGGTGAATGCCTGTGTTGATGATTTGGAAATGAACCCCTCGCACATTCGGATCGCCCATCCGGTCACCGGTGATACCATTTTTCTAGAATCATTTGATAAAATTGCGTTGCCGTGCGGCAAACTTCCCAAAGATCTTTTACCTATTGTTGATCAGGAAAAATGTGAAACAAATCCAAAACATCATTTTACTCAAACACTACCAGGCTCACCCCGTGCATTTGTCTATGTACCCGACAGGGGATTGCTCAACACTGCTATTATGAATTTAAAAAATTTGAATCAAAAACCTTTACTCATTCCCTGGATCTATGCTGATGCCCTGAAACGTTTTGGCGCATTGATTCAAATTATTGATATTCTTAGCTCCCCCTACCTTGTATTATTCATTCTTTTTTTGGTGGCATTGTTCGGTGTGATGATTGCCACATTGATAGGTCATCGAAAATTGAATTATGGCATCTATCTGGCCAAAGGAATGGGACGACTTCAAATATATACAATGCTTTTATTTCAGATCTTGATGACATTATTGTTTGGCTTGATCGCTGCGGCCTTATCCCTCCAAGGCATACGATATCTTATAAACGCTCACTTTGTTGACGCATCAATCAGTTTTTCTGATGTCATGCCCTTAAAAACACCGGATTTATTGCCTGTATCATTTCAAAGTCATATCCTGGTTTTTGGCGCAAGCCTTCTTGTTGCCTGGCTCTTGACGTTCATCATTTTATATTTATTACCCTTAAGGATGCATACCATGCCTGATGACCTGCTGGAATAGTCTTAAAAGTACGATACCAAAGCAGGTTAGGTTTATGAGGTTTGTCTGTCAAAAATTGAAGATTGAACTTTTGATTTTTTTTTGCTATATGAATCTTTTCATGATTTAATAACTCGCAAAAAAAAAGGAGAATTATTCAATGACGCTGGCATCAAAACCCGCCTGGCAACTCAAGCAGTTGTTAGAAAAAAAAGAAACCACATGCGTTGAAATCATGCAATCCGTCCTTGCAGAAATTGATAAACAGGAAAAGGAGACGCATTCTTTTATATTGATTCGGGATCAAGCTGATCTTATTGATGAAGCTGAAAGTATTGATCAAAAAATTGCATCAGGAGTTCCAATTGGCCTGCTATCCGGAATACCCATTGCCATTAAAGATAATATTTGTACAAAAGATATTGAAACAACCTGTGCATCGAAAATTTTACAGGGCCACCGCCCAATCTACAATGCAACAGTCATTGAAAAAATTGAACAGGCAGATGGTATTGTAATTGGAAAAACAAATATGGATGAATTTGCTATGGGTTCCAGTACAGAGAACTCTGCATTTCATCCAACCCATAATCCTCATAATTTAAAAACTGTCCCAGGAGGGTCCAGTGGCGGTTCTGCCGCTGCTGTCGCTGCAAATGAATGTATTATCGGAATTGGATCAGATACTGGAGGATCGATTCGCCAGCCTGCTGCGTTTTGCGGAGTGGTGGGCCTGAAACCCACATATGGTCGCGTCTCACGTTTTGGGCTTATTGCTTATGGATCTTCTCTGGATCAAATCGGTCCCATCACTAAAGACGTTCGTGATTCAGCATTGATGGCCCAGGTGATATCAGGTTATGATCCTAAAGATTCAACCAGTCTGAATTCAGAAACACACGATTATTTAGCGCTTCTGGATTCCACAAAAAAATTGACCATTGGTGTTCCTGAAGAGTATCTCGGAGATGGCCTCGATAAAGCAGTCAAAGCTGAGGTCATGGCAGCGATCGAACTGATGAAAGACATTGGGCATACCATTGTTTCGGTTAGTTTTCCTTACACTGAATACGCGATTCCTGCATATTACATCATTGCCAGTGCAGAGGCCAGTTCCAACCTGGCTCGATATGATGGTTGTCGGTACGGCTTTCGTGCTGAGGGTGTCAAAGACATTCAGTCTCTCTTTACAGAAACTAGAGACCAAGGATTTGGCCCTGAAGTAAAACGCCGGATCATGCTTGGAACATATGTGTTAAGCGCAGGTTATTATGATGCTTATTACAATAAAGCAGCTAAAATTAGAAACCTTATTGCACAAGATTTGACAAAAATCTTTTCTCAATGCGATGTGATTATCCATCCATCAACCCCAACACCCGCATTTAACCTCGAAGAAAACACAGATGACCCACTGGCCATGTATATGCAGGATATTTTTACTGTTAATGCCAACCTGGCAGGTGTTCCTGCAATGAGTATCCCTTGCGGTCGGGTAGATTCATTACCCATCGGTATTCATCTGGTTGCAGATAAGCTTCAGGAAACCACATTGCTTCAAGCATCTCTTCAACTAGAAAAAGCGTTGCACTCATCTGAAAAATGGGTTCTTGACTTTTTAGAATAGCAGGTTTTACGAATGATTTTATCCTTTAAAGACAAACAATTATATGAAATAAAAGAGAAGATCGAAACCAATACGCGACTGAAAAGTCATGATGGCATCATGCTATATAATACTCACGATCTGGTTGGTGTGGGGGCCCTGGCTGACTTTGTCCGACGAAAACGTCATGGAAACAAAACATACTTTGTTTATAATCAACATATCAATTATACGAATATTTGTAAAAACAGATGCCTTTTTTGTGCATTTGCGCGCGACAGAAATGAAAAGGGCGCGTATATATATTCAGTCGATCAGGTTCGGGATATTCTGATACAAAACAAGAACAGTCACATCAAAGAAATTCATATGGTGGGGGGAATTCATCCCAATGCACCTTTTGAATACTATCTTGATTTATTAAAAACCATACGTGAAATTCGGCCTGATGTCCATATCAAGGCGTTTACTGCGGTTGAAATTGACCATTTTTCCACCATATCAAAATTGTCATTATCAGAAACAATTCAGGCCCTTAAGCAATCTGGTTTGGATATGGTTCCAGGTGGGGGGTCTGAAGTGATGAGTGATCGGATTCATGCGGAACTATTTCCCAAAAAAATTCATCGTACCCGTTGGGCTGAAGTGATGAAAGCGGTTCATGCAGAAGGTTTAAAATCCAACGCCACAATGCTTTATGGTCATATTGAAACCGTTGAAGAACGTATTAATCATTTGATACAACTGCGAGAAATTCAAGATGAAACAAATGGATTCACAGCATTTATCCCCCTTGCTTTTCACTCTGAAAACACGAAACTATCTTATATCACACCAACATCCGCATATCTGGATTTAAAAACAACATCCATTGCACGCTTAATGCTGGATAATTTCGATCATATCAAGGCCTATTGGGTAATGCTTGGTGAAAAGTTAGCACAGATTGCTCAAACCTTTGGTGCTGATGATCTGGATGGCACCATTATCGAGGAAAAAATTACCCATTCAGCTGGAGCGAAGTCTTCAAAAGGTTTAACCCGCGATCAACTTGATCATATGATTCGTTCTGCAGGTTTTGCCCCCTTTGAAAGAGATGCACTATACCAACCTGTGGAGAATAAAAAATGAATTCCATAGAATCTATTATTGATGCTGTTTACCATGAACAGCGTATTTCAGAAAAAGCGGCGGAAGAATTGTATCATCATGCGCCTTTATTAACATTGGCCAATCTGGCAGATCACATTCGCAACAAAAAACACCCTGATTCAGTGGTAACTTTTGTCGTGGATCGAAATATTAATTATACAAACATATGTATCTCCAGGTGTAAATTCTGTGCTTTTTGCCGGCCATTAGCTCATGAAGAAGCCTATATTATTTCAAAAAAAGTGTTGGATCAAAAAATTCAGGAAACAATTGATTTAGGCGGTACACAAATTCTTTTGCAAGGTGGATTGCATCCGGATTTACCCTTTTCTTTTTATTTAGACCTGTTAACCCATATCAAAAAGAACTTTGATATCCATATTCATGGTTTTTCACCGCCAGAAATTGACCATATGGCGACGATAGCAGGGATATCATGTCTTGATACTATCAAACAATTAAAAAATGCAGGCCTGGACTCAATTCCAGGAGGGGGCGCGGAAATATTGCTGGATCAGGTTCGAAACCATATCTCTCCCAATAAATGTGATTCCAAAACATGGCTATCAATCATGGAAATAGCCCATGACATCGGCTTACCGACAACTGCCACCATGATGTTCGGTCATATTGAAACACCGACACAAATTGTTAAACACATGATTCGCATTCGAAAATTACAGGATAAAACCAATGGCTTTACTGCTTTTATCCCCTGGTCATTTCAACCCAACAATACGCATATCCATTTAAGAAAAGCAACAGCCTGGCAATATCTACGAGTGCTGGCATTAAGCCGTATTGTGCTTGACAATATTCCCAATATTCAAGCATCCTGGGTGACCCAGGGGGATAAAATTGCACAATTGGCCCTAAGCTTTGGTGCGAATGATTTGGGAAGTACCATGATTGAAGAAAATGTTGTTGCTGCAACAGGCCTCAATTTTCTGCTGTCAAAAGATGACATGATTCGTTTAATCCATACTGCAGGATTTAAAGCTGCTCAGCGGAATTGTATCTATGATATTTTGGCATCCTTCATAATGGATGAAAAGTAGGCATCCTTCATAAACGACCAAATCTCTTTTAATTAAGAAGTGTGTATTCCTTGAAAAGCCCTGTAATGGACGACCTATTTTCGATTATACTTTAAATCTTCTAATAAGAATGTTTAGCTGTCCAGCCAATGCAGAAAGCTTGTCGGAGCTATGACGAACTTCTGTACTGCTGTTCGCAATTTCTGTAGACGCCTGGTTCACTTCATTGATTTCTTGTGTGATGCCTTGCGTGACTTTTGAACTTTGGGTAACATTCGTATTAACTTCGTTGATTCCGTGTGAAATTTGTGAGATATTATTTGTAATTTCTCTTGTTGAATCAGATTGTTCTTCCACAGACGTTGCAATTGTCGAAACGACCTCGTTTATTGATTCGATGACTTGGCTGACCTTATCGATGGACTGGACCGTTGTACCAGTGACCCTTTGAATGCCCTCTATTTTTTGCCGTATATCAAGTGTCGATTCATTTGTTTGCCTTGCCAATTCTTTAATTTCATTAGCAACTACTGCAAAACCTTTACCTGCCTCTCCTGCGCGGGCAGCCTCGATCGTTGCATTTAATGCCAACAAGTTCGTCTGTTCAGATATATCGGTAATCGTTTCGGTTACCTGATCGATTGCTTTTGCTGCAGTCCCAAGCTTAGACATCTGCTCGCTGACTTCTTTGGATTCTTCTACTGCCTCTAAAGAAATCAATCTGGCTTTCTCTGTCTTTTGTGAAATTTCGTTAATTGTTAATGTCATTTCCTCAGCTGCAGTTGCAAGCATGCTTGTATTTGTGCTTGTCTGTTCTGTCGCTGCCGAGACCGAATTCATATTTACACTCATTTCTTTAACAGATTCAAATACAACATTCGACTTTTTTGATGTCTGTTCTGAATTTGTCGACATTTTTTGAGAAATGGTCGAAAGTTCTGTAGAAGAGGTGGATAATGTTTCCACGCCTTTCATGACACTTGAAACCATATCTTTAAGTTTTTCCATAAATCCGTTAAATTGGCGTGATAAATCTCCCACTTCATCATTACTGTTAACCGATAGTCGAGTCGTTAAATCACCCTCGCCTTGGGATAAATTCGTTAAATTAGCGACTACCCCCTGAATAGGTTTTATAATTGATAAGGTAATGATCAATGACAAAGATATAATTGCGATAATACAGATAATACCTACGATGCCGACTATGTGTATTAACGTATTAATACTATAAAAGGCTTCTTCTTCGGAAATTTCGGCCAAAAGCGCCCATTTCAGTCCAGCAAAAGTCATGGGAGCAAAGGCTGATAGTACAGAAGTGCCATTGTAATCAACAATAATGTGCTCTCCTGTTTTTCCCTTTAATGCAGCATAAGAGGATTGAGTTTTGACCTTTCCTTTTTCAGGGTATCGGAAAGAAGCCATTACTGAGTGATGATCTGGGTCCATATATGCATCAGAGCGCATTAGATAATTATTACCTACCAGATAGGTGTTACCAGTCTTTCCCATACCTGTGCGCGCTTTCATAATCGCATTCAGGTTATCTATTGGAAATTGGAAAATCAGTACCCCCACTTTTTGTTGATTTTTATATATATATAGGTGAAGATACAAATCCGGCCGGTGCATCATATGAAGGCAAGTATTGTTTGAAGTCTGTGAATCCAACAAAATCAGGTGAAGAAGCAGAGTTCGACATACGAAATGCTTCGCCTATACCTGTATCGGCGTAGGGGCCATTTTTAAGGGAAGTGGCGTAGTCCAACTCTTTAAATACTGAATAAACTATTTTTCCAGTTTCTGCGTTAACAAGAAATATGTCATAATAACCAAATTTTTTCAAATAACTACGAATTATTGGATGAAAGTGACCATGTCTATCACTATACGTTGAACCATCAAGGGCTTTATTTAGGTAATCCTTTGACCCTAAAGGATTTGAATTGTCTTTGATATAAAAATATTGTAGGGCCACTGCAGTTTCATCTATCTGTTCAAACAAACGATCAACATGCGATGAACGTCCTTCGTTTTGTTGACGATAAGCATTACTAAAGTCATTCATATAATACGTCTTAAGTTTGCTCTGCATTGTGTTGAGGTTTTTTTGATTTAACCTGTTTTCATCAATAAAAGTGCCATAAGCATGATTAAATGTGCACATAGCATCAACAATCATTGCATTTTCAGAAAATGTAATAATTTGACTTTGAATGGTTTTTAAATAATTTTCAACTTGTAATTTTTTTATGTCTCGGATACTTACGAGTTGTGAAAAAATTTGTTTGTTAAGGGCCTTTTCTACCTGATATAGTGAAAAAATGGAAAGGATGGCAAAAGGAATGATACCAACGGATAAAAAGGCTGCGATCAGCTTTGTTTTGAGTTTCATATTCTTAAACATTTCAATCCTCATACGATAAAAGTATAAATATTTAATTTTTTATTGTAGTTAACATACATCATATTATTTTTTTATGGATAATTGCAAGATTTTTTTTGCCCAAGATTTCAAACAATAGGAATGCCTGAGGATCAAAGATCTAAAGTAACAACATAAATCAGATCTCGGAAAATTTTTTTTCACCCAACATCGTCGAACTGGCTACCAGTTTAGCCCATACTGGGAACCCACCGGAAATTCCGGCCCGATTTCTGTCTCAGAGGATAGTTCAAGAACATAGGTATTTAAGAATCAGATCCTATGTTTATTATTAGTCCGTATCTATAGAATTTTTTTTCCGATACAGATAAAGTCTTTCGGGCAACAGTTCGGCTTTCTCAACCATAAATCATGTTTAATATCTAGCCTAAGTCTATGGTATTTTTACGGAATCATAACAGGCCTTTGACCCGTATCTTCACTTTAGTGCTTTAATTAAACCCACCGATTTCAAGTCGGTGTGTTTATAGTATTCTGATTCATGAATGCAAAATTCAACGCTCCACCATCGTGTGTACAAAGGAAACACAAACGCTCTATTCTTTTTGTAACGAGACGTCGGAGAGTTCAATTATAAATTTTATCGTGGTTTCAAAAAATTATGTTGTTTTTTCAGATAGATATAAGTATTAATAACGCTATTATTATGATTTATTTAATCTTTATTGTTATAACCCTAATTACACAGCTAGACATTATAAGTGCTTGTAATGACAAGAATTTCAAAATTTTTTTCCTCACCATACAAATCTTTCTAAACTCATCGGATTTTTAACTCCTACCAGTTTAAAAATT
>Ga0272440_1001489_pt1 | contig 19034 bp, 19 predicted proteins | sample SSMMMBAug17_FD_192440 | JGI IMG/M metagenome (GOLD analysis project Ga0272440, IMG submission 192440) | Marine sediment archaeal communities from Little Sippewissett salt marsh, Falmouth, MA, United States - SSM-MMB-Aug17 | ecosystem: Environmental > Aquatic > Marine > Wetlands > Sediment ...
CAGTTCTGTTTTAAGGCAAAAAAAAGGTAAGGAATGCTCGAAAAATTAGTTCCCCTTTTACTATTACACATTTCTTGGTTATAGATCGTAGAGACGTAGCATGCTACGTCTCTACACGACCTTATTTTTTTGTTCGTTCAAGATAAAATGAGGATGTTAATATTAGAGAATTCCTAAGCAAGTACATTTTCCCCCTATTATTGCTTTTGAAAATTAATTCTAGGATCAATCAAAACATAACAAAAGTCGGACAGAACATTTCCTAAAAGACCTAAAAGGGATGTTAATGAAAGAATTCCCATGAAAACAGGATAATCTCTACCAATAATTGCTTCAAGACTCAGTCGTCCCATGCCTGGGATTTCAAAAACCTGTTCAATAACAACAGATCCAGCAAACATGACAGTTAAAATAGAGCCAATGCCTGTGGCGATTGGAATTAAAGCATTACGAAGGGCATGTCCCCAAACAGCTCGGGTTTCACTTCCGCCTTTGGCAAGTACCATTCGCACATAATCTTTTCCCAGTTGTTCAATCAGTGAATTTTTCATTAATACAGTGAGTACCGCAAAATTTCCAATAATATAACAAATGACCGGTAAAGCCATATGATGAACAATATCTTTTAGTTGTGAATACATTGAAAGGCTTGCAAATGAATCTGATCGAAAACCTGTAACCGGAAAAAAATCAAAAAAACCATCGACAGTACCACAAAACAGCATTTTTAAAATCATACCAAAGGCAAAAGGCGGAATGGCATAGCCGGTAAAAACAATGATGCTGGAAATGACATCAAATGATTGTCCATGACGAAGTGTTTTGGCTATTCCCAGGGGAATACAAATGAGGTAAGATAATATAAAACCGGTTATTCCAAAAATCAGTGAAATATGAAATCGTTCTTGAATGAGTTGCCAGGCTGTTTTATTGGGAAATGCATATGATGTCATTTGCATTCCAATAATATCTGTAACCAACCATTTATAATAGCGGACATAGATGGGTTGATCAAAACCATAATGTTTTTCAATGGCTTTGCGTTGAGCATTGGACAAAGCTTCTGTCGCTTCACTACTGGCTGGTGTTTCAGCAGCTCCCATCCCTTTCATTTTCATAATCATTTGCTCTACCGGACCACCAGGAACAAACTGAATTAAGCCAAAACACAAGACAGTTATGCCAAGAAAGGTTGGAATGATAAGCAATATTCGTCTGATAAAATAATCAAATCGTTCCATAATGATATCAAGATGAGGATAAGTTTAACAAGGTTGATATATTGTTTGAAAAAACGTTTTCTATGTCTTTGGATGAAGAAAAAGCATCCAAAACACTGCTTATGGGGACTGCTGGATGATAAATCGGCCAATCTGTTCCAAAAATAATACGTTCGGAGCCAATTTTTTGAGCAGCTTTTTTTATCTTTTCAGCAATCTGTCCACTTGTTTCCAAAAATACATTGTCATACTTTTCAGCCAGATACATGGTTTCGTCAAAATCAGCAAGGCCAATATGGCAAAGAATAAAATTGACGTCGGAAAATTGCTGAATGGCCTTTTCATAGGCAAGGGGTTGACTCAATCCTTAATGTTTGATGGGCCATCCTACGTGACATTGTGCCACCAGTTGATGTTGTCTACAATGATCAAGTAATGTAAAGGCATTTTCACTATCTGGCGGAACATTTTGAAAATCTGGGTGAAATTTAAATCCACAGGCCCCCATTTTAATAAAATGATCAAATTGTGCTGATACATCAGGATGTTCCGGATGAATACTACAAAATGTCAACAATTGGTCAAATCCCAGGCAGGCTTCAAATGTTGCCTGAGTAAACAGGTCAAAACGACTGACAGCTATAGGTAAAACAACAGCTTTTTTGATTTTAAAGGTTTCAAGGTAATCACAAAGATTGGTTCGATTGGCCTGTTCAAGACCCTTTGGAAAGGCTTTTATTATTGATAAAATTTGAGGTATTATTTCTATAGGTGATTTTGTATTTAAGCCAACAAATGCAGGATGATCATATTTAAAAAAAGCCGGAAAATCAGTTAATAAATAAACAGGCTGAGGCCCGGGACCTATCAGATCAGTTTTTAAAGGGGCAACATCAAAAAGACCTTTAATAATCATTAAAATATTTTTTGGAAATTCTGATAGCAATGTTGACCGATGTAATAAAATATCTTGAAAATGTTCTCTGAGGTTTTCAAGAAATGTTCCCGGGCCGGTCAAACTTAATTGACCAAAAAATAAATTAAGTGTTGCATAGACACCTAAATGAACATGAGCATCAATCGTATTTTCAGGGATTTCTCCATGAAGTGTAAATTGTCCAGGACCATTCATGGTTAAATGGTTTCCAATGCGTTGTGTCATTCAATAATCTCCTGATTATTCTTCATTATCGGTTTGTTCTTTATCAGTGGGAGTTGGTTTTGGAAGCAAGATCTGGAAAGTTGTTCCTTTACCTTCAATACTGCTGACATGAAGACTTCCCTGGTGTTTTTCAACCAATTCTTTACACAAAAGGAGTCCAAGACCGGTCCCTTTTTCACCTTCAGTCCCAACTGTCTGATGTTTTTTGTTTAACATGAATAATTGGTCAACAGTGGTTTGATTCATTCCACAACCAGAATCTGTAATTTTTATTTCAATGGAATCACTTAATTCAGTACATGAAATTGTTATGGTACCTGATTTTGGGGTAAATTTGACAGCATTTGAAATCAGATTTCTAAAAATCGTTGCCAGCATTTGAGAATCAGCAATCACATGATGTTCAGAGGTAAAATCATAATCTATAGTAATATCCTTTGAAATCGCATGTTCTTGAAACAATTGAATGGCCTGAACAATAACATATTCAATTAACGTTTTATTGGGTCGAAAAGGAATGGCACCCATTTGAATTCTTGACCATTCTAAAAAATTTTCAAGTAATTTATAATTTTTTTCAGCCGAAGTACACATTTCAAAGATCAATCCTTTAAGCTCTTCTCTGTTCCAATCATCAAATGATTTGGAAATATATTGGGTAAATGTCATTAAAGAGCCAAATGCGCCTTTCATATCATGAGCGACGATCGAAAAAAAACGATCTTTGGATGCATTTAATTCAGCCAGTTTTTTTCTTTGATGTTGAATGGTCAGATGTGTGGCGATTCTTGCAGAAACTTCGGCACGTTGAAAAGGTTTTGTGATATAATCCACAGCACCCAGTTCAAAACCTTTTAATTTTGTCTGAATATCTGACAAAGCAGTCATGAAAATAATTGGAATATCTTTTGTTGAAGGATTGTTTTTTAAATGTTCGCAGCATTCGAAACCATCCATACCAGGCATCATAATATCTAAAAGTATTAAATCAGGTTTGACTTTGCATGCACGTTCAATGGCATTCTGGCCATCGCGGGTAACCAGTATTCGATATTCGTTTTCATGAAGATAAACCAGTAAAAGTTCAATATTGGTAGGGTTGTCATCAACGACAAGAATAGTACCTCGATTGTTTGACGAAGAGGTCATGTATCTATATTCCTTATTTGTTTGATGCGAATAGGAATTGTATCTGAAATTTTAGCCCAGCCCCTTTTCCCCTGGGTAAACTGAACCAGACGCCAATTACCTTCTTGCCTTTCACAAGCAATAATCGTACCTGCATGCAACTCGAACAAAGGCGTTTCTTTTTCATCAGGGCCTGAACGTACGATTGTTTGTGAAGCAACAACGACGCCCCTGTTGTCATAATGCACTTCGTAATAGCGTGCAGAAAAAGAAACAAGTAAAATGACCCAGATAATACCCAGTGCAACAAATGAATAATAAGACCATTCTGACCGATGGAAACGTCGAATAATCATTATGCCCCAAAATCCAATGTTACTTAACATCATCAACCAGAATAGCGTGGAAAGTTTAAAATGCTTTAATGTATTTATTATCGGTAAAGTTGATTTTTTCTCAACCTGATCTTCAACTTTGCTTCTGGCCAGTTTCAGGTTAAACAATAAATCCGGATCATCGGCGATGTATTGCATGGCACGTTCATAGTAGAGAATAGCCCAACCAATGTCTCCCATTTTATAATAGCAATTTCCCATATTGTAATAAAGACTTCCTGTAGGTTTACCAGTATCAAGTACAGATTGATAGTTATTGATGGCCAATTGATAATCTCCATCACTGTAAGCCTTGTTAGCCTTCACAAAAGCATCCAGTCGTTCACCATTGTTTGCAATAACAACAGCAGGAATGATGATCAATAAACATCCAATGTACAATATGAGTAATCGTTTCATGATTTTATTCCTTTATCCAACTTTTTGGCCAGTTCTTCAATGGATTGTTTCAACGTGTTGATATCCTGATCTGATTGGCCGGTATACACAGCCGCTTCAAGCGTTTTTATGATGGATTGCGTGTTATTGGCTAAATCAGCATCAACACCTGATGAGATTAATATCTGTTTTGCTTCATCAGGCGTAAGTGTGCCTCCACTTCGTTGTAAACGCTCGTTTAAAAACTGGTTAAAGAATTTAAGCATTTCCGAAATATGGAGATTTGCATTTTTATTTAAAGCTTTATTCAGATGAGAAAGCGCTTTTTTTGATGTCAGTTTTTCAAGTTTCAGTCGGGTTTTTCTATAAAACAGCAAGACAATCAAGAGATATATCAAAGGTGGAATAGCAATCATCATTAATTGCTGCCAGTTGGTCAATCGATCATAAATACTTACATTAAGTGCATCTGCATGATCATGTACCGGTAAAATATCGCGTTGAAAAAAGGTCACTTCTTTTTTGATTTGTGGTAAGGCATGATCCTGAGTGGCTGGTAATGATGCCATATCAACTTTTTTGCCAGGCGTTACAGTTAAATGCATTTGTGGTGTTGAAACTGTTTTATATTGGCCTTTTTGAGAACTGAAAAAACTCAAAGCAAAAGGGCCAATAACATAATCGCCTTCTTTTTGAGGAACCAGAGCCCATTTCATGGTCTTTTCACCACTGTATCCTGTGGCGGATTCATTGATTGAAATAACCGGTTGGTCAGAATATACTTTAATATGTTCAATATCCGGCATAGTAATGTCTGGCATCAACTGAACATTCCCCTGCCCGCTGATTTTGATACTTAATGTCGTTGATTCTCCGGATGGAATTCTTGTTGGGTCTAACTGAGCCTGAATGGCAAATTCGCCGACAAGTCCTGTAAATTCAGATGGCCGATTGGCTTCAGGCAAAGATAATATCGTCAGTTTAGCAGGTTTAGACCTGACTGAATAGGGTCTGGCAGATGTAAAAAAATTATCAAAAACTGAAAAGCCATGTCTGGAATGCTTTCTTTCAAGAACATTCATTTTCATCTCAGTTGGCTCTAAAGAGAGGCTGCCAGTTCTTTCGGTAACCAGTGCATGTCTGATTTCAATCACATTGTATTTTTTCCCCCTGACACGCGATGAATATTCCGAAGGTTTACCCAATTGTTTTAACTGAAAACCATTGCCTTCAGGTAAAACAATTCCCAGATCTCGGACTGAAACATTATAATAGAATTTTACAGTATAAAATACAGTCTGTCCCACATAAGCTTTTGGACTGGATAACGAAACTGTCAAAAAAACAGGTTGACTGGATTGTTGCGATGCATCTGTTGCTTTTTTTCGTACAGTTATATTGACAGTATTGCTTTTATACGTTTTTCCACTGATATTAACGATGGCCGGTCCGATGGTAAATCGTCCAACTTTATTTGGGAATAAAAAATAGGTTTGATCAATACTGGACGACACCTGTCCATTCACCATACTAAAATTTGATGATGTTCCTCCGGATTGTACTCTGAAATTTTGAAGTCCTGCAACGCGAGGATTAACAGCCGATTGTGTCCCGGATACTTTAATGGTTAATTTGATCGTATCAGATAAAGATACTTCAGACCGATCTACGTGAATAGAAAGGCCTGTTGAAGCTTCTATAAATGATGGAATCAACAATAAGATAATGAATGGTATGGTTTTTATTTTCATTTGAATTCCATAAGTGCCTTTTATGTTAGGGATAACTTTATTGATTACCAATGTTTCCCCGAACGAGCATCTTCTTTACCTTCCGAAGCCATTTGTTTTATTTGAAGCGATCTGTTTTCCTGAATATTATCCAATAAGGCTTCTGCTTTTAAGACTGCCATTTTTTGAGCTTTATTTTCTGAATCCGGTTCTTGCTCGCCTTTTTGATCTTCAGGCATTTCCTGAGCTGCTTTCAATTCCTGAGACATATCTGGTTTTTCTTTTTTTTCATTTTGATCTGATGGCTGTGAATCTTTTTGTTCTTGAGAATCTTTTGACTGGTCTTTATTTTTTTCAGAATCCTGATTTTTTTGAGATTGTTTATCTTTTTGGGCCTGATCATTTTTCTGAGATCCATCCTGTTGATTTTGCTGACCATCCTTGTTTTGCGAATCTTGATTTTGATCATTTTGTTGTGGATTATCACATTGTTTATTATTATCCTGTTGTTGGGCTGCTTTTTTTTTTGCCAGGGCCAGCGCAAGATTATGTCGGGTATCTTCATCATCAGGTTTTATTTTTAATGCTTGAAGATAAAATTGGGATGCAGAGGCAAAATCACCTTTTTTAAACAAAATATTGCCTGCATTGTAACTGGCTCGAAAGATAAGTTCTGGATCTTCTGTTCGTTTGGTCACACTGTTAAATGCAGACAGGCTGGCTTCCATTTGATCACTTTTATAGGCAGCACATCCCCGATTGTAACGCCATCGAACATCTTTTGGATGATTCATATCCATTTCTCTAAAATAGGTCTCTGCGTCCATGTAACTTCCACGATAATACAAATCTTCACCACTTGTTTCCGAAAAACAGGGAGAAACAAATATAAACATACCAATGATAATACTAAACTGTTTGATAAATATATTTTGCATGAAGAATACTCTCCAACAGCAACAAGGCCAATGCCAGGGCTGCAAAAATGTAAAATCTTGGTTCAGAGACTTTGACCTTTCCTGTTTTTAAAACAGAAACATCTGTTTTTCTTCGGATGCCATCAAAATATAATCGATCCAGGTCAAAATCGCCATCCATAGATCGGACATAGTCCCCACCTGTGAGTTGAGCAATATCAATCAGGCTTTGTTCATCCAGTTTTGATACAATAAGATTACCAGATTCATCTTTTTCAAAACCTCCTGATTCTCCAGCCGGAATAGGAGCACCTTCAAGATCGCCCATACCAAATACAAAAATCCGAACATTTTCGTCTCTTGCTTTTTCAGCAGCTTCCAATCCTTTTTTTTCATTGTCTTCGCCATCGGTAATCATCACTATAACACGATCTGTTTCACTTTTTTCATCAAATGATTCAACAGACAATTCAATAGCTTTACCCAAATCAGTACCAGGTACTGGGATTAAATCTGGTGATAACTGTCTTAAAAACATGTCTAAAGCACTGTAATCCAATGTTAAGGGACATTGTAAAAATGCCTGGCCGGCAAAAGCAACCAGGCCCAGTCGATCTCCCTGGTTGACATTGATCAAATCGACAATTTCTCGTTTGGCGCGTTCTAATCGATTGGGCTTGATATCTTCAACCATCATACTCAATGAAACATCCATACAAATGATAATGTCCACACCTTTTTGAGAAACTTCCTCAAAATGTTCACCCCATCTCGGACCAGCCAGCGCTAAAATCATAAATGTAAATGCAACCAAAACAATTACCGCTCGAACACTTTGCCGAAAACGACTTTCAAGCGTTGTCAGTCTTGGAAGTAATTCGCTGTCTGCAAAAACATTCAATGCTTTTTCAAGCTTGCGACGAGATACAACATATACAAAAAATAGGGCAGGCACCGCCCACAGTAAATTAATTATCCATAAATATTCAAATTTCATGGTAGGGACCTCACAACAAAGGCCTGAATGAATATTTCTAATAAACATATGAACATTGCTGGAATCAGAAAATAGGCATAGAGTTCTTTAAAATGGAAAAATTCTTTGACTTTAACTTCTGTTTTTTCCTCTCTGTCAATAATATCATAAATTTCAGACAACTCTTCAGTATCAGCAGCTCTGAAATATTTTCCATTGCCAGTTTGGGCAATTTTCCGCAATGTTTTTTCATCCAGATCAACTTCTTGATAAACTATCTTTTCTCCAAAAAAACCACGCACTTTAAAAGGTGCTTTTCCCTTTCCACCAACACCAATGGTGTATATTTTAATATTTAAAGCTTCTAAAGCTTCAGCCGCCTGTGATGGTGTTATATCTCCTGAATTATTACGACCATCAGTCAAAAGAATGACAATTTTTGCTTTGGCTGGAATGTCCTTAATTCGTTTTCCGGCAATAGCCAATGCTGACCCTATAGCGGTTTTATCGCCAGCCATACCAATATCCATTCGATCAATGAGATTCAGCAGCAAACCCTTATCCATTGTTAATGGTGCCTGTGTGAACGCATAATCACCAAATACGACAAGACCAATGCGATCATTTTCACGTTTTTTTACAAAATCGCTTACCACTTTTTTGACTGCTGTCAATCGATCTACTGATTGCTTACCTAATTTAAAATCCAGTGCCTGCATTGACCCGGAGGTATCCATGCACAACAAAATATCAACCCCGGGTGATTTGATTTCTCTGGATACATTGTATGACTGAGGACGACAAATGGTTAAAATCAAAAATATCATACACAATAATCGTAGATATACAGGTAAATCAATAATCAATTCATCTTTTTTTGATGCAAGCCTTTTTAACAGGCTGGTTTGAGAAAAGGTCATCGTTTTCTGACGACGTTTTCGGATCAGAAAATAGCCCCAAAGAATCAAGGGAATTAATAAAATCAAAGCATATGGATAGGCAAATCGAAACATAACTTTAATTGGTTTCCTCTATTTTTTGGTTACGTTCATCTGATGTTGTTTTTACATAAGACCAGATGGTTTTCCAATGAGTTTCACGTTCAGCAGTTGTGGGTCTGAAATCAGCAAATTTAATCATATCCGCTTTTCTCATCAAACGAACCATCTCAATATCTAAATTTTCTTTTACATATGCAGCAATTTCTTCAGTTGTCAATTCTGCTGCAGGAAATTGTCGAATTTTGCCCATATATTCCTTTAAAATCTGAGTCATTCGGAAATAATAAGCCTTAATATTATCTCGAAATAAATGAGCATCCCGATTTAAATCACGTAAACCATCAAATGCAATTTCTTCGGGAAGTTTCTGGTACTGCTCTTCAATAATTTTTTGGTGACGTTTTTTGATAAACCACCAGATACCAAAACCGACAAACAACAGAATGACAGCAACAATTGCAATGATTACATATTTTTTTGCAGTGTTCACTGGTATAATATCTTTAATCGGTTGAATATCAATTTCTGGATCTGATTGATCAAAAGGTAAATCCAGGCTCAACATGACCGGATCGCTCTTAAAAGCCATTTGAGTACCATTCGGATGAGTCAGAAATATTTTTAAAGGAGGCACATCAAATGTATCAACAGTATCCACCATCAGTTTGATGTTAATATCTGATTCCTCAGGTTCCAGCCCCATCACATGATATTCTTCCAATCCCTGAATGGGAATTTTTTCAGGAAAGCCCATTCCTTTAGGCAATTGAAAGGATAATTTCAATGTCACGATATCGCCAGGCATAGCTGTCTCTTCAATAAATTGAGCGATGACAGGATTATATGCAGTAGTGTCTTCTTCAGTTGAGTCAGATGGCACTGCATAGGTTTGAGGTGTATAGGACTGAGGTGTATATGGCGTTGTTGAAGGAATTGTAGTTGAGGGTGTCATGTCAACAACAGGCATCTGAGCAACAGCATATCCCCACCCCATAGAAATGATGAAAATTACGAGTATCGCCTGTTTTTTCATCGTCTGTGTTCCCTTCGTCGAAAATAAGATGTCAGCGGTTCGACAACAGATGTATTTGTCAGAAGATCAACAAGATCAACTTTTGATTTTACAAGAGCCTGCATAAATTGAACTTCATTCTGATGTTGCATATCTTCCCATTTGCGACGTATACGTCGGTCATGTGTATTAATTGCCAATATCTCGCCTGATTCTGGATCTTGAATTCGAACTCTTCCAACTTTTGGAAGTTCTTTTTCAGCAGGATCCATGACACGAATCGCAGTGAGATCGTGTTTTTTTGATGCCATTCGAAGGGGTTTTTCAAAATTATCATCAATAGCTGGCAGTTGAAAATCAGAAATAACAAAGCAAATGGAATGACGTTTAACCACTTTATTTAAAAATTCTAATGCCGCCCCAATATCAGTTCCCAATGATGGTGGTGTATAGGTAAATATTTCTTTAATCATTCGCCAGACATGAGCAATACCTTTGGCTGGAGGTATATAACGATTGACTTCAGAACTAAACAAAATGGCACCGACTTTATCATTGGTTCTGATGGCAGCAAAAGACAATATGCCTGCAATTTCTGCAATAACTTCTCGTTTAAAACGTTTTCGGGTGCCAAATAAATTAGAACCAGAAAGGTCAATTAATAATGTGACAGTCAGCTCTCTTTCTTCATGAAAAACTTTTACATAAGGATGACCAAATCTTGCTGAAACATTCCAATCAATTGCGCGAACATCATCTCCAGGCAAGTATTCTCGGACCTCAGCGAATTCCATACCACGACCTTTAAATGCGCTTTCATATTGACCGGCAAAAAGGTCGTTGGCCATGAATCGTGTTCTAAAGTGAAATTTTTGAATTTTTTGGTAGAGTTCTTTTGGTAACATGGTATTATATTTACTATTGTGTTTATCTCTATTTTGAGTAAGGAATGCTCTGAAGATTATTTCCTCAATCCGACATGTCAGATAGGTCGAACCTGTCGAACCAGTTCGATCTGTCCGACTGATGCAAATGTGGAAGTTATTTTCCGAGCATTAGCTGTTCAAAAAAAGTTTCAATATGATTCAATTCAACAAAATCAATTCTTTATATCCCATTTAAGGAACCTCAATCCGCTCAAGCACATTTGCAATAACATCGTCAGTGGTAATACCTTCAGCTTCAGCTTCATAACTTAAAATGATTCTATGGCGTAAAACATCAGGTGCCAGATACTTGACATCTTGAGGAGTAACATATCCACGACTGTTTAAAAATGCATGAGCTTTTGCTGCTTTCCCCAGCCAGATTGATGCTCTGGGAGAGGCACCAAAACTGATTAAGTGTGACAAATCCAATTTATAGTCATCTGGTCTTCGAGTGGCTTGAATGATTGTTATAATATAATCCAGAATTTTTTCTTCCATGTGAATATCGTTGACAACTGATTTGGCACGATTGATATCTTCAATTTCAATTTTTGAACAGACACTTTCATTAATTCCCTGATATGCACGCTGCATGATATCTTTTTCTTCAGATTCAGAAGGATAATCAACTTTGAGTTTGAGCATAAATCGATCTGTTTGAGCTTCAGGTAAAGGATAAGTACCTTCCTGTTCTATTGGATTTTGTGTGGCAAGCACCATAAATGGTGATTCAAGAGAAAACGTTTCTTCTCCGATGGTGATTTGTTGTTCTTGCATGGCTTCAAGCAATGCGCTTTGAACTTTTGCCGGCGCCCGATTGATTTCATCTGCCAAAATAATATTATTAAAAATTGGACCTTTTCTGATTTCAAATGCGCTTGTATCTGGTCTGAAAATTTGTGTTCCAAGAATGTCGGCAGGCAACAAATCAGGAGTGAACTGAATGCGTTGAAAACTGGTACTTAATGTTGCTGCCAATGTTTTTACTGCGGTAGTTTTGGCAAGACCGGGTAAACCTTCCATCAATATGTGACCTTCACACAATAATCCAATCAACAATTTTTCCATTTGAGATTTTTGACCGACAATCACCTTTTCCATTTCCATCATCACACGTTTGATGATCATGCTTTCTTTTTCAACACGTTCTGTTTGCTTTTGAATATCCATTGAAATATTCCCCTTATTACGAATTTTTTTGTGTGTAATCCAAATAGATTGGTTACACACAATTGGTTTTAATGATCATTATTTTGAAAAAAAGAATAACCATTTTTTTGTATCGGTCAAGCCCATTTTTCAGGCACGAATAACAACCCCATGATTTTTATCATCGGTAAGGATCTCAAATGCAGCACGATGATTGGTAGAAAAGACAATGGGAGTCTGGTCAGTGTCATCAAAGCGGGTTAAAGTAAGTTCACAAGATGCAAGTTTTGAATTTAAGCAATATTTGACCCCTCCTGAAGGATTATAATAATTCAGGCCAACAAATGTCTCTACAGGAGCTTTGATTTTTCCTTCAATTTTTTCGGTGTCTGTTTCTGATGAAAAAGTCCATTCAAAATAATCAAAAGCACCATTTGCTTTTAAGCTTTGTGGAATACTATTCAATCGGTATTCATGGCCTTCATGCCTGAAAACCAAAATGGTCATAAATGGAGACCATAGAGGGCCTAATTTTAATCTTGCAGTGGCAACTTCTAAAAAACTATCAGGGTGTGTATCAAAACCAGCAACCTGTCCCCATGCATAGTGATCAGTGTGTTTTACCCCCCAGTTATGATTTTGACTGCCAATCCAGTCATCAATTTCCAAATCAGTACCATTCATATTAATTTTTCCGGAAAATACAGCCAAAGGTTTTCCAACCAGGACTTTGGCTTTTGGAAAAGGCATATCATACATGGCACGTTTGAGTAGAAACAATGGTGGTTCCTTGCTTGCATAGTTCAGATCCCAGACAATAATCTGATCTCCAGTGACTGCACGACCGGTTGAATGCTTTTCTGTCAGACGCGAATTTCCAAATTTGACATTAAGTTCATTGCTGTAAAACACACAGTTTTCAATAGGTATTTCTGACTTTGCACAATAATGATTCCCTGTCTCACCATCAAATACAATGGCCCATATTTCGCCAATAGCAGTCTTCTGATTATCAGGACTAAAAATGGTATATCTAATCCAAAAAGCAAGCGGTCTTGTGGGATGGTTTGCTCTGAGGTAATAGCTTTCATAATGCCCGGTGCGTTTATGAATGGCATACCTTGTATTATTTGCTGATCTTGGATCTATTTTCGGCCATTTGAATGGCATTTGTAAAAATGGCATAATTCCTCCATAGAAATGTTATCATTTATCATCAGTTATGATATCAAGTTGATTGGTTTCAGCACGATTTTTGATGGCTTCCATAAAGCCTTTCATGATGGTGCCTGATAAAAAACGTTCCACACGTTGGGGAACCGGTATAGATATTTCAACAACCGGGGCATAATAAATAATTGTTTTTTTTCCATTATCAAATGGTTTTAAATAACTGAATCCTTCAATATTTTGTATGACCCTGCTGCCATTTGTTAAATAAAGGCCTTGTTGGTTTAATTCATAAATTCGATTGTTGTCAATAAGTTGCCACTTTATAAAATAATTTGAGCGATCAAAGTTTACATCAAGCGTATATGTCTTTCTAACAAATGGAACTGGAATTTTAATATACCCTTCAATATACGATTGAACAACATCCGGTTTATTGAAAAATGTTTTTTTGAACCTGGTTTTATAATATTTAAGACCTGGAACAAATTCCCCATAAGCATCCCAATTTTCTATAATTTTCCAAACTTCTGCCTGGCTTGCATTAATCATAATAACACCAATGATACGCTTTTTACCGCCTTTTCCTTTTGTTTTTAGAGTTTCGACAAAAGTTTGAAGTTCACCATCGGCCAGTTTCTTTTCATCTAATTGAATATCAAGCACTGGAATATCTGTGGCAAACGTTTGAGAGAATAGTAAACCAATAAATAAATTTGTAAATACGAATTGTTTCATTGAGTGCGTCCTCAAAATAATGCCTTGAAGCATTTCTTGTTTGAAATTAAAAAAATTTTAAGGCTTTAAAAAAATTATTATTTTAAAATTATTCATTGTCAGAGTCAATATTTATCCATATATTTTTTTTACATGGGTGTGGTATAGTCATCTCCTGAAATAATCAGGGCTTTATTTTTTGAAATGGTGTGATCATATTTTTCGAGCTTTCCTTAATGCCTAATATAGACTTATCTGGAATATTGTTTCCAAAATTTAATAAGAGATTTTTCTTCTGCATCTATAGTAAAAGGTTGCGATGTTTGAATACTATTTAAAATGATGGGGTACCAGGCATTCAATTGATTAGCGATCATATCGTTTAACAGGGGTTCCAATTGATAAGCCAGTGAAACATAATCACCTGTTTGTGCCAAAATGCTGTTTTGGTCTGGCCCTGAACCTTTTAACAAATCAACCCCACCAATAGAGTCAAAACCAGCTACAAGTGTTCCACATTTCATGGCTTTTAAACAACTGGAAACAAGACCTTCAGCAGTAGAAAGATTTAAAAATATAGTGGATTTTCGAATAATTGCGGCATAATCTTTTTCAGATAAATATTGTAAAGGTATCCATTTTATTTTATTGACAAAATCACTGTTTCTTGCTTTTAAAATTCGCTTTAAATAGGGCACCATTGCTCCTTTTCTTTGGATAAAGGCTATCCAGGGCTCTTTAGGCGAATTTTCCTGAAAATATAATGAATGGTTCAAACCAGCAGTAATCAAGTGACAGGGGATATTCATACTCCATTGAATTAATTTGCCAATAAATGGGCTGACAACAATTGCACGTTCTATATTGAAATGTCGCCAATCAAAATCATCAGGCAATGTCTCAAATAAATAAGACCAACTCAACGCAATAGCAAATCGACGAATAGGGTAATTTCGTATTTCATGCATAATTGATGGGTAAGATTCTGGAATTACGACAATATCCCCTTCTTGTATTTGAGCATACTGAATAGGAACTGATGGTTGATCATCCAGAACAAAGCCTTTATTAGCATGAAGAATTGCGGCATCAAATCCATGTTTTACTAAAATGTTAACATGGTGATATAGCCGACTCATGCCAGCACATTTCATCTGAATATCTGGACAATGATATAAAATCATATCAAGATTTCTTTCTTAATGTTTTTGATATTTTTGAACAAAGAGTTTTTCACTAGAACGAAATGCTGGATCATTAATAGATGCCAATCCTGGTGAGTTATGATACATCCATATAGGCCATGTGGATATTTGAAGACCTTTTAAATGAGCCTGAATACAAAAATCAAGGTCATAATGATGGAATTTAAACTGAGTATCAAAAAAAATATTGTTTTGCAAAAGATCTATCAGACGAGCTGCTATAAAAAGGCCATCCAAAACAATACAATCTTTTGGACTTGTGCCAAAGTGAGTCATGCGAATGCCTCCTTGAAAAGGATGAGCGACCGCACCACTCCAATATATTTCATTTAAAGACATTTTATGCCATAAAGCCGGTTTCCCAATGGTAATTTCCGATGTTCCTGCAATTCCTATAATACTCTTATGTTGTGTCGCTTGATACATTTTTTTTTGAAACATACTGTCTTCAATACTGACATCATCATGAATAAAAGCGATAATATCATGATTTTCTTTGAGATGATGTGATATGTGTTCATTGTAAATTTCAGGTAAACCTTTTAAATTTTCAGGAAACATTATCAGTTTTACCTGATCCTGTATATATTGGATAGATTGAAACAAAGGTGTTGAATTCAGTCGATCTTTTGAAACTCGAGAGGCTGATATCAACAGTATTTTTTTGGGTTCAATTGGAGAAATCATTTGATGAAGATTATTTTAAAAGTTTTATTAATTCAATCGTTAAAGGGCTAAACAATGATGCTGCAAAAACTACTGCTCCAAGCATTATTTTTTGCCAAACATACATGGTTTTTATTTCCCCCCTGATTTCATTTGCCAGGGATTTATATATACCTTCAAATTTATTTTCAAGGGAGTTTATGAGACCTCTGATTTCTTCTTTAAAAACATCCATTTCGCCTTTAAGTTCATTCCTTAATTGTTTCAGATTATTTTCGAGAGATTTATCATCTCCTTTAAGTTCATTTCTTAAAGTTTCATTGTCCCCTTTAAGTTCATTCCTTAATTGTTTCAGATTATTTTCGAGAGATTTAACATCTCCTTTAAGTTCGTTTCTTAAAGTTTCATTGTCCACTTTAAGTTCGTTTCTTAAAGTTTCATTGTCCCCTTTAAGTTCATTCCTTAAAGTCTCATTGTCCCCTTTAAGTTCATTCCTTAATTGTTTCAGATTATTTTCGAGAGATTTAACATCTCCTTTAAGTTCGTTTCTTAAAGTTTCAATGTCCCCTTTAAGTTCATTTCTTAAAGTTTCGATTTCAAGACTAAGTTTTTTATCAAGAGATTTTATTTCTCCACCCAACACATATATTTCATCTTTCATTTCATCGCGTATCGTGTGATTCAACACATTAATATCTTTTTCTATTTTAAAAACCAATGCCTTAATTTCACCATTCATTTTTTCAATGTCAGAACGGGTTGCCAATTCGAAAAATAATTCATGCTTTATTTCTTTTTTGAACGATTGGTGATATTCATTGTAATCTTTAAAAGATAATAAAAAATCATTCAGTTTATCATATTTTTTTTCATCAAAAATGATGCGATCAACATCATTATAAAAATTCTCAACACGATAACAAATGGTCATCAATGTTTCTTTTTGATCTTTCTCAAAACAGTTACTCAATTGAGAAAAAATGTCAGGTGTAAAAAGAGTTTTTTGTGTTTTCATGAACAATGCTCCTTTTCATTAATTTCAAGTCATTGGATTGTTTTCAATTTCATTTTGAATTGTTGATGATGGTGTCATTCCATAATCATGTCCTGGCCATATAATTGTGTCTGGCGGTAAATCATACAAACGATTATGAATGGATTTCAGCAAAGTTTGATAAGAACCTCCACGAAGATCAGTTCGACCAATATTTCCAACAAATAAAGTATCACCAGTCATGACATGTCCATTTGTGTATAAACAAATACTTCCTGGACTATGTCCAGGTGTATGTATAACAGTTAACGATGTTTCTCCTATGTTGATCACATCACCATCAGATAATTCTTGATCAGGTTTTGGTGATTTTTTCCCACCCAGTACAACAGTAAAGATTCGATTCATAATAGAATGTAATTGTTTTGCATCGTCTTTGTGTATCAACAATTGTGCTTGAGTTTTCGATATAATTGCCGCATTACCTGATGAATGGTCTGCATGACTATGAGTGTTGATGACATGGGTTAATGTCCATTCGTTTTCGTTTATTTCTTTTAAGAGCTCATTTGTATCAAAAGCAGGATCAATAACCGCACAAGTTTTAGTCTGAGTATCAACAACCAGATAACAAAATACAGCCATTTTAGATAATTTTTTTTGAATAATCATAATAAAATTAATAAAAACATTATGTTAAAAAAAATCATACAAAAATTGTTTTTGGCTCATCCTCTGAAGCTGTTTGGATTTCTCCAATGATCCACGCTTTTTCTTGCATGGCTTTTAGACGTTCCAAAATTTCTTCTGTTTGTGAGTCAGGAATAACAATAACCATACCAATGCCATTGTTAAATGTTCTAAGCATTTCAGTTTCTGAAATATTACCTGCATCTTTTAAAAGTTCAAAAATTGGAGGAACATCCCACGATGATTTTGATATCATAGCTTTGCAAAAGTTAGGCAAAATACGAGCAACATTGTCAATCAATCCACCACCGGTAATATGAGCTAAACCAGAAATATCGAAATTTCTTATCAGTGGCTGAAGCATTTCAGAATAGATACGCGTCGGCGTTAAAAGACATTCTCCTAAAGGTTGTTCCAGTTCAGGAATTTGGGAGTCAATGGTATAACCTGATGTTTCAAAACAGATTTTTCGTACCAGGGAAAAACCATTGCTATGCAATCCTGAAGACGCAATACCGATTAATTTGTGACCAACACTAATGCCTGAACCATCAATAATTTTTGCATTGTCTACAATTCCCACAGAAAACCCACAAACATCGTATTCATTTTTTTGAAAAAAATCTGGCATTTCAGCAGTTTCTCCACCAATTAATGCACAATCAGCTTCACGACAGCCAGCAGTTATTCCTTTTATAATATCAACAATGACAGTAGGTTCTAAATGTCCGGTAGAAATATAATCCAAAAAAAACAAAGGTTTTGCTCCCTGAACAACAATATCATTAACACACATTGCCACTAAATCAATGCCAATCGTATCGTGTTTGTCCATCATGAATGCAATGCGAAGCTTTGTTCCAACGCCATCTGTCGAACTAACCAATACAGGTCGTTCAAATTGATTGGTATTTAAAGAAAAAAGTCCGCCAAAGCCACCAATATCGCCCATTACTCCTGGACGATTGGTCGTTTTTGCCAGTTCTTTGATTGCAGGAATTAATGCATTGGCTTTATCAATGTCAACACCTGAATCTGCATAAGTAATCGAGTTTTTCATGGATTCCCCTATATATGTTTGTTGATTCTTGTTAAACCAGTGATAAGGAATAAAAAATCGGAAATGATCCCAATTGTATCATTCAATTTATTTTTTTATAGGCTTCTTGTCTGATAAATGTTTATGAGGTCTGTTAATATCAAAAATTATGCTTAATGTATAGTTTTAATCGACTTTCCCAAGAGCCTACCTTTGATTTTTCCTGATTATATCGGATTTTGGGGAGCAATAAATTCAAATACTTAGAAAACATTATTTAATAAGTTAATAAGTTTTCTTTTTAATTTCTTGACTATCACGAATTCTGTTCTTTGCCCTTATGTTGCCAAAAAAATTATGTTTCCAATATTACAATATTATATTCAATTATTGATCCATTTAAGTACATAGCTATAGGAAAAAATATTAATATAATTCGGATAGGTCTACAAGTGTATACATTTATTTTTTCTTAGCCCTGAAAGGGCGGCAACATACCAGCCCAGGGCAACGCCCTGGGTAAAGATTAACCAATATTTAAGCCCTGTAAGGGCGC
>Ga0272440_1001490_pt1 | contig 19033 bp, 7 predicted proteins | sample SSMMMBAug17_FD_192440 | JGI IMG/M metagenome (GOLD analysis project Ga0272440, IMG submission 192440) | Marine sediment archaeal communities from Little Sippewissett salt marsh, Falmouth, MA, United States - SSM-MMB-Aug17 | ecosystem: Environmental > Aquatic > Marine > Wetlands > Sediment ...
AATGGTATACAACATATTACCATGAATAAATGTCTGTTTGTTTTGCTGACTGATTGTTGAAAGAATGTGGTCATCATCATCAAATGTGATCTCTCCATAACCTTTCAGAACAGGTAATAGATTTGAATGTTGCAGATTATCAATCCAGTAAATACCATTTGATACGCTGGCACTTAAAGAATAATTGCTTTCTTGGGGAAGTAATACCGGTTGTTCTGGCGCGTTTGCATATTGAAAAGCGCCAGAAATCGTCTGAATTGAAAACGGATCCTGACGACATCCAAAAGTAGCAGATATCCCCTGGTCCTGATTTCCGATAATTTGTGAAATGGTCAACTCGCCTTTTGCGTCTAGTTTTTGCGCAAACAAATCAAACTTAAAATCCAGATTTGTAATCGACATTGACTTCGAGCGATCATGTACAAATTGTTTTTCACTGTCAGCATATTGACAGTGCTTTGTTGTGTGATTGCTTTGTGAAAGAACGATATCACCCAATAGCAATTTGGCATTAAATCCCTGATCAAGCTGGGCATAAATGCCATGAAGCGTGATCTGGTCTGATCCCAGTGAAACTTGCTTTGTTTGCGTCTCATAGTAAAATGGTATATTTTGAACCAATTGCAATTGTGATTCCCCTCCATCAAAATGAATGGTTGGTGGGTTGTTCAAGCAATCGATTTCAAAATTGCCGGAATATAGGGGAAGCTTTTCTTTTTGTGTTTCATCATCTCGTATGACATCCAAAGCAATTAACTCACCGCTGCTGGTAGCGTATATTCTTCGGGTATTCCGATTTATGGTTAGTCTTGTGGTTGATTTGATTAATGGTACCTGACCTACAGTTGTTCCAATCATAACATTTCCAGTGGCATACTGAATATATGAATCCAGCTTGTCATCAGGAAATTCATTTGCATACACAATCACGTTACCCAGCGTGATTGATTTCATGTTATCTGCTGGTATTGGGGTTGAAACATAAATATCAAAAGGACCGACCTGTGATGTTCCATCATGGTTGTCTGTGGCAACAAGGTAGTATTCAAAATCGTCGGTGGTTATGGTTTCTGGAATTGTTGCATTGAAATTCATAAACGTTTCATCTGTATTTTTTGATATGGAATGATATATAAATCCACCCTTTTTACGATAAAAAAGTGTGACATTCTTTATTTTTTCTGTAACATCTTCAACGGTAGCTTCTATTGTTACCGATGTATTATATTTTATTGAAACCGGTTTTTGATGGGTAATAACTGGCGGAATGTTTGGCATGATACTAATTACTGCTGGAGTATAAGATGGGCGATCGGCTGGATATGTTATTTTTCCGATATCCCATGACTGCTGTCCGACAGTCCCTCTGGCCATCAGATAATACTTTATACATGGTGGTTTAACTTTTAACGCCGGTATGGTTCCCTGAAAAAGCAGGTCATTATTAGTTGAACTCATTGAAAGCGAATTAAAAGAGCCTGAATCGCATTGGGCATAATAAAGGGTCATTGTCAGTGAATTCGCATCCGCATCCGATTGATTTTCCATATAAATAAATGCACCAATTTCCAATGGTGCATTTTTTCTTTGTGGATTGTTAGATAGCTGTTCGGTTTCAGTAGTACGCATGATTTTTACGACTCTGTTCAGACAGTATTGACCAGATGCGCGACTTGTCAAATTACCATTATTTGGGTCTTGATAATTGACTGTTAGTTCCACATTCCTGCAATTGTTGGCATTGTCAGTAATCAGGTTGTCGGAGTGATACTGGATAATATAATCATTGGCTATTTCATCATTAATTTCCTCGAAAATCGAATTAAATGTTGAAACCAATTGATTTTTATTTGATTTATATACCCGAATGGATTCGTAATTATCGAAATTGTCATATGCGTTCAGAAATTCGTATGTACAAACAATATAGGCAGAAAAATTTGAGCGTCGCATAATTGCATCAATGATGTCTGATTCGGTATAATTGCTATTTCCGTAATATGTTCCATGATCCGGTTCATCAGTGATCAGAAACATTAGATGTTGGGCGTTTGGTCGCCAGTCATATTCATTCAGTGCTTTATTCATTGCCAAATAGGAATACTCAGCCCCGCCATCAAACGCCATTTTATTGAGTTCGTCCTTGAATGCATCAACCTTTGTCAAATTGCCATTATTCTTGATGGTTCCTTTTGGATAGCTATAACTGCCAGCTCCGCCGTATGGAAGTAGTCCAATGCGACAATCTATTTTATTCATTTCAAAATAGTCAACAAAACCTGTGACAGCTTGCGCCACTGCATCTTTCTCGCCATACATACTTCCTGAATCATCAATGACAAATACAATATCAACAATTCGATAAAGGCCTTCATGCTGAGGCGAAATTAAACGATAGATGTTTTGAAGACGTTGGTCTTCCCTAACAGTAAAATTTTCCTTTGTTAACTGTTTTAGTTGATTCCCATCTAATAAATACGCGCGTGTACAGATTAATGAGTGGATAGCTTTGATGGGCGAGATTTAATTGAAGTGCCAAGCCATTGTTTTGTCTTTTACGATTGGTCGTGCTTGTTTCGGCTATGGATTCATAATTTTGCATCAGCAACAAGCTGGATGATTGGAATTTATTAATAAATGTCCGAGATAAAATAACCTGTTGGTCATTAACCGCAACAATAAAAAATTCATAATCATGTCCGACTGTCACCTTAAAATGAAAGTCTTGGGTGGTTTGCGGTTGGGTTTGACCATATCGAATCATATGATCTGAATTGTCAAATTCCTTGTAGTATAATTGATAGTTGGCATCAGGGGAGCTGTCTAAAAAGTAGGCTTGAATATAAACGTAGTTGTTGCCATGATCCGATCGAGAGACGTTGATATCATAAATGGGTTGAATCGCTAATACATCCTCATAAATGTCATCCATAGCAAGTGGTTTAGCGATGTGACATGTTAATATTATCAAACTGACTATGATCAAACAATTCAGAATTTTTTTCATAAATTTCCTCTAAATCGTAAGGATATCCTGGCTGGCAATTGCGACCCGTCCGTTTTGGACGGGCCGAAAAAGCCAAATTGCAGGAGAATTAAAGTCTGCTATGATTCAATCTAGGGGGTTATTTCAAGCGTGATTTCGCCCACCTTATCCAAAGTAGCCATTATTGTGAATGTTGTTGGCGGGGTAATATCTTCGCCCAGCTGAACAGACACAACCCCTGATGGAGAGACATCAACTATATCAGTTACCTGATCCGAAATTTTAACAGACCAATCCACCTCAGATGTCAAGTCTCTTTCAAGCTTAAAGCCATCCCCTTCACCATAATTACCAATTGCGGTAAGAAATAATTGAGAGTATCCATCGGGCACAGATGGTGCATCCGGATCGAAACCGGGGATAGCAGCCATGGCATTTATTTCAATAGATTGAAGAGCGACAACATCCATGTGAAACGATTTTGTGATGGTTTTAGATTCAACCACAGTTGACGCAATCACCGCAACCTTGCCTTCTTTTAAACCTGTCAGGATGGGGCTGGATAAGTTCGGAAATGTTGCAATAGAAGAATCCGATGTAGACCACTCGACATCATCAAGGTTTTGAACAAGAGATTGATCCGTTTTGATCCCCGTAGCCTGAAACGCTAGTGTATAACCCGACTGAACACCGGGTGCCTGGAATGTCATTGTGTAGCCTTCTGATACTTGTGGTGGATCTAACCAGAGCAATGGTTCAATTGGCATAACCCATAATGATTTAATGAGTGCATCACCAACATCCAAATATGCAATATTTTGTATTTGATTCAACGCTGCGGTTATGATTACTGTTTGTCCCACTTCCACGGCAATTATCTTGCCATCAACAGTTTGATCAAAACGAGCGACTTGATTATTACTGGATGACCAGGTTACAAATGATGTAATATCCAGCGTGCTGTCATCAGTATATTCTCCAATTGCTCTATATTGAAGCGTTTCCCCTTTAGCTAGACTATCACTATTCGGTGTAATGATAATTCTTTCCAGCGTTGCTTCTGAAATACTGATCAAATATGATTTTGTTACGTTTTCCACTTCAGCAGTAATTGATACTGGGGCATGAGATGGTGTTAATGCTGTCGCGTGACCTTCCTGATTAATGGATATTACTGTTGGACTCAATGAAGACCACATCAGGTCATTCAAAGGCCTTTCCTCACCATCAGTAAAGATTCCAGTTGCAGAAAAATGAATCCTTGTCCCTTTTGGAACGGTTGCATTTGTGATTGTAATATCTGGACTGATCGATATGCTGACTAATTGGGCTTTATTGACAGTGAGTAGCGCTGTTCCGGTTATATTGCTCATACTTGCAGATATAGTTGTTTGTGTTAACAGATTTGCAGAAAGTGCTGTTGCAAAGCCTGTGTTACTTTCAATTGATGCAACTTCAGGGTTTGATGACAACCATCTGACTGAATTTGTTATTATCCGCTGTATATGATCTGAATACAAGCCCCTGGCCACAAATTTATGAGTGATTCCTTCTGGTAAAACAGCATCGACTGGTGTAACAGATATGCTTAATAGTTTTTCATCTATAATTTCGATCTTATAGGTAGCTTCTTCATCTTCCATCCTGGCGGTTACAGTTACAGTTCCCGTCATTCCTTTATCTGTACCTGCTGTCGCCAATCCGGAAACCGACGAATTAAATTTAAGTCTTTCCTCTGAACTGCTTTCCCATTGAACACGATTATCCATAATTTTTTCTTTATGAGAATCAGAATAAGTTGCATTCACAAAGAATTGAAGCGTTAAACCCTTTGGAACTGACAATGCATTTGAGTCTACAACACCTATTTCAATCCCAGTCAGAACTGCGGGTAATATCGTTAATTCTGTGCTGATAGAAATGCCATCTTGGCTCGATGTCGCAGTTATTATAACTGTGCCTGTGAGAAGAGATGCAATTGAATTCGTAGTATTTTGGAATTCAGCAATGCTATTATTGGATGAGTGCCATGTTACACTATTGGTTAAGTCTTTTTGTGTTTGATCTGTATAGTAGCCTGTTGCAGTAAATAATTGGCTTTCCCCTTTATTAATCTTATGATTCATGGGGCCAATGACCAAAAGTCGTAATTTGGGCTTCTCTACTGTAATATAAGATTCAGCAGACTTTTGATTACTGGTCGCTGTAACGGTAAGGGTAATGTTTGTTGGATATGTATCGGTCATAATTGTCACACCACCAGAATGAAATCTGACGCCTTCAGTTTGTGAAGATGTCCAGTTAATCTCACTATTTGATAGAATTTTGGTATATCCGTTTGAATAGGTGCCAATCGCATTTAATTGCATGAACTCACCACTGGCAATAGACGCATTCTTTGGTGAAGTCTCAACCGCTTTCAGAATTTCATTTGTAATGGAAATATTGAGAATCCCTTTAACATTTTCATTGTTGAAAAGCTGCACGGTTACATTGGTTTGCGTGTAACTGCCTATGCTATTTTTTGCAGTAACGTATCCATCTTGAGTGATATCAGCGACTGTTTCATGCTCAATATCCCATTTAAATGTATGCGATTGGCCGGGATACGCGATTCCATCTGTATAAAAGACAGTAGGGGTTAATTGAACACTTTCCCCCAAAGGTAAAACAACATGGCTGGGTTCAAGGACGATGTATGCTTCTTCTGCTTCTTCAACAATAATTTCAAAATTCTGCCCATTTGGCATCTCAGGACAACTGATTGTCATAGACGTTGTATATGGCACGCGATCTGAGTCAACAGAACCTTTAATATGGTAAATTTTTTCTGTTGGGTTGTTTCTTACTGTAATGACTTGCGGCTCAGATATAATCGTCGTATTAGTCAAGTGTCGTCTATCGCCATTTGAGTAAACTCCAATCACACTAAATGGTTTTTCCATTCCATTGGGGATTAAAATATTCTCTGGTGAGATCTCAATGTGTTTCAATATTTCCTTTGTGATGGAAATATCAAGAACGCCTTGTACATTGTTTTGACCCACAACCATTGCCTTTACAATGGTTTGTGTATACGCGCCAAAATTGTTGACCGCTGTAATGGTTCCATTGGAAGATATATCAGCAACTGTCTTATTTTCAATTTGCCAGGTAATCTCATGCGTTTTATCGGGATGAGGCACACCATCAGTATAAATTACAGTGGCTGATAACTGCTTGCTTTCCCCCAGCGGTAAAGCAATATCTTTAGGTTCAATGTTGATGTATGCGGGTTCGGCATCTGTAATTCTAAGTTCAAACGTTTGGTCATTGGGCAATTCATTACAGTTGACGCCCATGGATACTGAATCACAATTGATTGTAATGGATGTTGTATAATCCAGTTTATCCTTCTCAATCAGGGCTTTTAGATAGTAAATCTGTTCTGCCGTGTTGTATCGTGCTGTTATGCTATCAGATTCCGATGTAAATGTGGCGTTGGGTACGATAATTGTTTCATCATTTGAATAGGTACCAACCACTTTAAAAGATCTTTCCTTTCCATTGGGAATTGTTTGAATTTGTGGATCAATATTTAATGATGTTAGAACTTTATCTTTAATCGATATTTTGATCGTTCCCTTGACTTGCTCCATTCCGGCCAATCGTGCCGTAATAACCGGTTGAACGTGGGTGTAATTATCAATATGATTGGCAACTGTGACCATTCCAGTGGGACTGACAGTGACAAGAGTAGAATCAGAGGTTTGCCATACATAATTTTGCGGAGTTTCAGGTCGTGGAAAGCCATCTGTATAAAACACAGTGGCTGTCAGTTGAACAGAAGCGCCCAGTGGGATGGGTTGTCCCTCATTTAATAATGGAATCTGTTTGACAACAATGTAGTCTTCAATAGCATCTTCGATGGTCAGTTCTACCTGGCCTGTCATACCTTCGTAAGTTGCCAAAATATTAACCTTACCCATTGTGGATATGGGTTTCACAGCCCCGCTTTGATCTATTTCAACCCAGTTTTCTTTTGATGCTGACCAGGTCGCTACTGATGTTACATCCAGCGTGTGACCATCTTTTGAAAATATAGCTTCTGCTTTAAAATGGCTTTCCTTTCCAAGTGGAACTGTCAGATTGTCTGCTGAAACGACAATTTCCTGCAAATTACCAAAAACAGTCTGACGAAGATGGGTTCTTGCAGCTTCTGAAGTAACCACCTCTCTGTCTTTATTGGCTGTTAACATATTTTGAACTTCAGTATCTTTAAGAAGATTCTCCACTTCGTTTTGAAAATTGATATCATTATTTAAAACAATTGGATACTGGTCTATTTCATTGGCCATGCCCGGCAAGATCTCGATGCCATCATCAAGGTATCCATTAGAATCAATAGACTGTAGCAGGCGACATATAGCAGTTACTGTGGGATGATTGTAGTCAGCAGCATCTTTCACAAGATCAATTGGTGTCATTAGGGGTTTGGCAGCACCGGATCCCAGGTTCAATTCACCGATTGAAAATGTGATCACTTCACCATCCAAATAGGTAAATTGCCCAAGTGCGTTTGTGGTTCCCTTTTGTGTTAGTGTTTCATAGTCAAGTCCCTGAACAACACTATCTTTAAATACTCCGGTTAAAACAGCAGGAACAGTCAATACTGTCGTTCCAGTGATATTCGTGCCAGTTGTGTCTGTATATTGTACGTAAATATCAATTTCACATATTGACTGAGCCTGAACCAGGCCTGTATCAGAAATTGTTGCTAGAGTGGGATCGGATAAAGACCATTTTGATTGAATTGTTAAATCCTGGGTATAGTCATCATTCCAAATACCAATGGCAGTTAATTGTAAAGAATAACCCACTGGAATTTTCGGTGATGGCGGCTGAATTTCAATTCTGTTCAGACCCGATTTGACAACAGATAGAGGAATTTCTTCAGTAATATTGTCCAGCGATGCTGATATGGTTGTTCTACCAACCGATTTGGATATAATGACGCCTTTAAATCCAACGTTATTGTTATGCAGTGCGACCTCTGTATAGGATGAACTCCAGGTTGCTGCTGTTGTGATAATGGCGGTATATCCATCTGAATAAGTACCCATCGCTGTAAAATTGATGACTTGATCCAGAGAAATGACATTACTATTCAGATCGTTCTGTAAATCGATTGTAACAAGTTCATGTTCTTTGGCCGTTATTTCTATTGCACCAAAAATGTCGTGCGCATGAGCTCTGATCGTTGCTGTTCCTTCTTTGACAGCAGTGATTATTCCGGCCTGACTCACCACAATACAATCTGAAGTAGATTCCCATCGGATAACTGGATTGTTTATCCGTGTAGAAAGGTCTTCAAATTTCATTGTTGATGTCAATTGCATGCTTCTTCCCTTTGCCAGGGCGTTGGCGGGGGCGATGATATCTACAGAAATCAGATCTGAATCATAAACTGTCAACTGAGCGGTGTCAGTAACTTTTAAATAGTTAGCTGTCACAGTAACATTCGAGGAGGTTACTGTTGGTGTTATAGCGCCATTTTCAATCGATCCATGTGAGGTTATCCAATTTACTAAATCGGTAACACTTTGACTGTAACCATCTTTCCAGGTAGCTATCGCCTGAAACTCTTTGCAAGTATCCACTTTTACCGATGTATCTGATGGAATAATCTCAATATGATCGATATTGTTCTTTTGAACAGTAACATCAATCTTTTTAATGGTTCCTTCATGAGATGCAGATATTTTCGTGCTACCAACTTTTTTCGCTATAACGCCATAAATATCTGGTTTTCCATTAATATCTGAGGGTATAGAGTAGATTTCCGCAATGCTACTATCCTCTGATTCCCACTTGAGTTCTGTGGTTATATCCTTTTTCTCATTATCCGAATAGGTTCCCAAAGCCATTAATGGCTGGGATTTTTCATGTTGCAGAATTAAGTTATTCACTGGGTTTACTTCATCAGCTTTATAAATCTCTATTTCATCCAACGCATGTTCAGTGACTGTTAAATGTGTAATATCAGTTAAGCCATATAGTTGAGCTGTAATTACTGTTGGTGTCAGTTGTTTTCTTGATTGTGCAAAGCCTTTCTCATCTATCGTTGCAGTCTGGGTAATTGATGAGCTCCAGGTCACACGATCAGTTACAATCTCAACCGTGTTGTCTGCATATTTGAGAGTTGCTGTGTATTGCTGGGTTCGTCCCAAAGGTAAGTCTACCATTTCCGGTAAAATAGATAAGCTGATTGGTTTTTTGTTGATCACCAGAACTGAAGTTGTTTGAGTAATATCTTTAGTTTTGGCTTTGCCATCCAGGCTTTTCGTTTCACCGGTAACAGTCACCGTGATATTCCCACTAATGCGTCCCTTTAATACACCTGTGCGGGTAAATATTGCCAGGTTGGCATCACTGGATTTATAATTCACATCCGCGGTAATAAATTTACGTTGTTTATCTGTATATAAGCCAACGATTGTAAATATTTGTTCTTCTTCTACTGGAAGAGTGATATCGTTCGGAATAATTTCAAGGGATGTCAGAACAGGTTCAATGACATTGATTGTAAAAGGTTGAACGATATATCCATGTTTGGCTCTAATGGTTGTTTGTCCCAGACTTGTTTGGTAAGTATCAATCAGTCCCTTGAATTGATCATTATCAATTATTGCAACCTGTGTATTCGAGGAAGACCATCCAATTTCTGTTGTCAGTGTTAGTGATGTTTGATCAGAATAGCAACCTCGCGCAGTAAATTGTGGAGTGAGTCCTTGTGGAAGTGTATATGCCTCAGGAGTAGACTGACTACAACCTGAAAATTTACTACCATCATTATCCATGCTGACAATTATTTTTCGTAAAACCTTTTCTTTGACATCCAGTTCTGCTTTAAACTCTTTTCCATCGTATGGGCCATAATTTATTACGACGCGAACATCTGTCTTTCCCAAACGTGAGGTACTGCTGGTTGTAATTGAATATGATCGTTGCACTTCATTATAGAATGTTGTCGTATTTAAGTCTGTTATTTCATGTTGCCACCAATCTTCATGAAATAATACACTCGTTGTTCCATCAGTAAAATGAACCATTGCTGTAAAAGCGATTGAATCGCCTTTTGCTATTTCAGCTGAAGAAGGGTAGATTGAAATTGACTTTGGCGCGGGGTCATCTACAGTAATCATTTTTGGGGCGGAAACATTGTCCAGGATAGCATTGATTTCAAGTTGAACAGGATAATTATAAGTATTCACATGACTGGCATCGACCAAACCTTTTGAATCGATATTTGCAAGATTGGAATTTGTTGTTTTCCATTGCACTTCCTGTGTAACATTTTTTGTTATTCCATCGGAAAGAGTCGCTATTGCAGTTAATTGCTTTGTATCACCTTTTGCAATGTTCACTTTGACTGGAAGTATTTCAATGGAAACAGCCACAGGCGGACCGACTTCAATTTCGGCTGAACAGATGATTGTCGAGGATGTTTTAGAAATTGCTTTGATCTTTGCATCTCCAATTTTCTCAGCTCTTACAATTCCATTTGCGAAAACTCTTGCAATTTTTTCTTCTGAACTAATCCATTCCACCTGATTGGTAATATCTTTGAAACTACCATCCGTAAAACGTCCCATTGCGATCAATTGAGTGCTTTGGCCCTTTGCCAAAGTTGCTTTTCCTGGCTTTATTTCAATATTATTAAGCATTGCATCAACAACAAATAAATCAGCAGAATCATCAACACCATCAAATTTAGCACTGATCATTGTAGACCCTGAAAATATCGCTTCAATTAGCCCCTTTTCATTTGGTTTGATACTGAAAGCTGCAATTGAAGAATTAGAAGAATCCCATACAACTCTGTCAGTAATATCCTCAGTCTTGTTATCTGAATAAGTACCTACTGCTTTGTATTGTAAAATTTCACCTTTTGCTAATTCATTAAAACTTGGAGAAATCTCAATTTTTTGTACAACCGGGTCCGTTATGTGAAGATTTTTAGTGCCAACATTTTCATCAACATACAATGTGGCTTTTATTTGGATTGTCCCTTGAGTCTTTGCATTAAAAACAAAGTAGCCCTCTGAATTTATATTATTTGTTGAATCAGCTATGTTAGGATCTGAAGGAGTCCACGTAACTAATTTGGTAATATCTTTTGAATTCTTGTCCTTATCTTTGTAGTGCGCAGTTGCAATAAATCCAATTTCCAGACCAATGGGAACGATTGGTGTTTCTTGATCCGAAAACTCTGGTTCTGGGGTAATTACAATTTTGTCGATTATGCCATCAATAGACTCTCGTAAATGTTTTTGTGCCTGTGTAGGGGCAACTAATTCACGTTTAACAGAACCGGAGGGAAAAGGAGAGGGATCCATCGTGTTGAGTCGATCAAACAATGCTTTCTGTTCAATGTCATTTGTAAAATCTGATATTGGCTGGTCAAACAACAGTACACGGCCGGATGTTTCATTACGTATTACATCTGTAATAGTAATACCATTTTCAGGATTACCATCCTGATCAATGGATTGAAGCAACCGGCTAATATTTGTTACAATACGATTTTTGATAGGATCTTTTTCAGAACTTGCTGCGGGGACAAGATCGACAGGGCTCATTTGTTTTTTTGCTGGAACAGTTTGGCCTAGAATGACTTCTGTACCCTGGCTCATATCCTCTGTCGGAGAAATTGAAAAAGTGATCGTTTCTCCCTCTAAAAATGTAAAAGCACCATCCGCATCTGTAATGCCACTTTGGGAATCCGTCTCATAAGTCAGCCCCTGAACCGGGCTATCCACAAAATGACCTGTTTGTACGGAAGATGTTTGTTTTGGTGTGGTGGACTCATCATCATCACAGCAGCAAGCTGTTAACAATATTGTACTCATAATTACCAAGATGAATGATTTGACAATAAATAAAGATTTACGCATTCTTTTCTCCTTTTTTGCAAAGAAAATAATATAAATTAATTAAATTAACTGTTTACCCTTTTCACCTGACCATAAAGGTTTTATGGAATTTTGTTATTGAGTAATAATTATTATCCCAGGTGCAAAAAAAAATGATGGGATAGATTGATCAGGAAAGTTTTTTTGTATTACCAGCAATCCAAAAAATTGCAAGTGTTTTTTTGAAAAAAATGATCTGTCTCTAATTATTAACGATCAACTAATATAGTTGCTCACAAAACATCTATTTCCTTAACCATCACAATAGAATTCATGCCATTTTCGTTTTCCTGATATGTGCATTGATCGACATAGTTATCAATAATAAACAATCCGTACCCCCCCTCAGGGTAATCCTCCTCAGGCGGGCCGGGTGAACAAGGCGGATCTGAAAAAGGCTTTCCCCAATGATTAACAAGCAAGGCCACTTGTTTGTTATCTCGTTTGACCTGAATTGTAATATCGTAATTTTCTTTATTTTGATAGGCATATTTGATCACATTGGAAATTAATTCGATGATGGCCGTTTCCAGCTGCCAGATAAATTCTTTGGCATCTGTGCCAAGTTGTATTGAGTGACAATAGTTCTTAATGAATTGACGCACATTCTGTAGTTCTTGAAATGAACTTTTGATTGTTAATGTGTCGCCTGTTTTTTGTTGCTCAAAATGGTTTTTATTTATTGATAGTTGAGAAATGGATGGCATTCTTTTCAATACAACACAGGTGAGGTCATCACCGAGATGATCGCTTTTTGTAAACTCTATAACTTTTTGTTGAATATATTCGATTAGTTTGGATGGATTATGATTCGCATACTGTTTAATGCATTCAATCAGTCGATTTTCACCAAAAAAATGGCCATCCGGGCTGCATGCCTCAGTAAAACCATCGGAATACAGAAACAAAATGTCGCCCGGATCCAAATAAAATTTGGTCTGCTCATAGATTTCATCCTGAATAAAACCCAGGGGCGTGTTATCTCCCTTGATAAATCTACATTCATTGGCTTTGGCTTGATAATGAATGCTTTGCGTGTGTCCACAATCCACTAAATCAATCGAATTATCCGAGGTATGGTATCGGATGTAACATAATGTAACAAACTTTTCAAGTTCAATCAATTCATGGGTCATGACCTGATGGACATATTGGACGATTTGTTCAACTCGTGGCAGGCGTTCAATTTGGCATCCTGCAATAATTTGTGTAATTGCCCGATAGAAATTGGCCTTTGTTGCTGCACCAACAAGCGCTGCTGGTACGCCCTTTCCCATGACATCACCCAAAAAAATATCCAAACATTCATTCTGGTAGCCAAAAAAATCATAAAAATCACCATCAATTTTTTGAGATGGGCGGGTAAATGCTGCAATTTCAATACCTGGAAAAGATTCAGGAATTTGGCCCATTAACAGGGTTTGTTGGATTTTGGCACCAATATCGATAATATCCTGTTCCCTGGCTTTTCTGCGATCCATTTCTTTTTTCAATGTTAACGCAGAATTCACACGAGCCTTTAATATCGTTGGATTAACCGGTTTGGTGATATAATCAATCGCACCCGCATCAAAGGCAGATTCCAATGATTGTGACTCACTAATGGCAGTCACCATTATAATGGGGATATCCTGAAATGTCGGCATTTTCTTGATTTTTGCACACGCCTGAATACCATCAACCTCAGGCATCATAATATCCAATAATATCAAATCAATGGTCTGCTTGTTGTGCGGGTTTTCAAGAATAGCAAATGCCTCTGCTGCTGATTCTGCATAAAGCATATCTGAATAGCCGGCTCTGATCAGGAAAGAAGCGATCAGTTTTCGGTTAAATGAAGAATCATCTACAATTAAAACGCTCATGTCTCAAATATTTGCAAAGTATGTACCAGAGGTACCAGCAGTTGCGCAATCAAATATTTCAAAACACATTATTGTCACTACTTGGGAAAAAAAAGTCCCAAGAAAACAATTTATGAATAATTACAATGACCTATTATTCACCAATATATCAATCGGGACTTTTTTGTCTCGGTTTTCATATGTTTGTTCAGCTTTACTTTCTACTTGTTTACTGACTTGTATTGATAATAATATCTATATCTTAAATTTATTTTTGCATATTGGCACAGGTATTGCCTTATATAGATTCTAGGCGTTATATTAAAGTTATTCATAAAATAAAAAAAGAAAGGAGACCCTTATGAAATCAAAAACATACCCAGTTTTAAATGAATGGAAAGAAAAAGCCTGGTGCGATAATGAAACATATTTAAGAATGTACCAGGAATCAATTAACCAACCAGAAGCATTCTGGAAAAAGGTGGCCGAACGTATTGACTGGTTTGAACCCTTTACCAACGTTCGGAAATCAGAATTTAATGGTGACGTAAATATTGAATGGTTTATTGATGGCAAACTCAATGTCAGCTATAATTGCCTCGATCGTCACCTTGAAAAACGAGGGGATCAAACCGCCATTATTTTTGAAGGCGATTCCCCCGATAATTCGCGTCACATTTCATACAAAGAACTTCATGATGAGGTGTGCAAGTTTTCGAACGTATTGAAATCATTGGGTGTGAAAAAAGGGGATCGGGTCTCCATATATCTTCCCATGATACCGGAATTGGCGGTGGCGATGCTAGCATGTACACGAATTGGCGCCATTCATTCTATTGTATTTGCTGGTTTTTCACCTGAAGCCCTGGCTGGTAGAATCGATGATGCCGGATGTTCTGTTTTGATTACAGCAGATGAAGGACTCCGCGGCTCGAAAAATGTACCTTTAAAAGTGAATGCTGATAAAGCAATGGAAATTACAGACAAAATTGAAAATTGTGTTGTGGTTGAAAATACAGGAAATGCCATTTACATGAAACCCGGACGAGACGCGAACTGGAATGAGCTGATGAGTAAAGTGGATACAAACTGTCCACCTGAGAAAATGGATTCTGAGGATCCTTTGTTTATACTCTACACCTCGGGTTCTACCGGAAAGCCGAAAGGCGTACTCCACACAACTGGTGGCTATTTGGTGTATACCTCGTTTACTCATCAATACGTTTTTGATTACCATGATGGAGACATATATTGGTGTACAGCAGATATTGGCTGGATAACAGGACATAGCTACATCATTTATGGCCCACTGGCCAATGGTGCAACCACACTCATGTTTGAAGGTGTTCCCAACTACCCGGACTATTCTCGATTTTGGGATATTTGTGATAAGCATCAAGTCAATATTTTCTATACCGCACCCACTGCCATTAGAGCTCTGATGCAGCAAGGAGATTCGCCAGTGAAAAGAACATCTCGAAAATCGATTCGATTACTGGGAACAGTCGGAGAGCCAATCAATCCTGAAGCTTGGGAATGGTATCACAAGGTTGTGGGTGAAGAACGATGTCCCATAGTTGATACCTGGTGGCAGACGGAAACCGGTGGCATTATGCTTACACCTTTACCTGGGGCAACAGATTTAAAACCAGGTTCTGCAACACGTCCATTTTTTGGCATTGAACCTGCCCTGGTCAATAAGTCGGGTGATATTATTGAAGGTCCTGGAGAAGGATACCTTGTTATGCTCAATTCATGGCCATCAATTGCGAGATCTGTTTATGGTGATCATGATCGATTTATAATGACTTACTTTTCTCAATTTCCAGGAAAATATTTTACAGGTGATGGTGCACGAAGAGATGAAGATGGGTATTACTGGATTACTGGCAGAGTCGATGACGTAATCAATGTTTCTGGACATCGCCTGGGAACAGCAGAAATAGAAAGTGCGCTGGTCGCCCATGAGTCTGTGTCAGAAGCCGCAGTTGTGGGTTTTAATCATGATATTAAAGGCCAGGCAATTTATGCGTTTGTTACCCTGACCCATGGTTATGAAGAAAATGAAGAAGCCAGAAAAGATCTGGTTCAATGGGTGCGAAAACAAATCGGTCCCATTGCTTCCCCTGAACATATTCAATTTTCTTTTGCCCTACCAAAGACAAGATCTGGAAAAATTATGCGACGCATATTAAGAAAAATTGCCAACGACGAAATCAATGAACTTGGAGATACCTCCACCCTTGCTGACCCTTCGGTTGTCAATGATTTGATCAAGAATAGTCAAAAAAAACAACCTACAATTAAATAAATGAAAAAGGAGGTCAGCATGTTTGCGCAATCAGAAAAAGTTCCGACTAAAGCATGGATCTGCACATTTGCAGGCACAGCGATAAATCTTTGCTTAGGCATTTTGTATGCCTGGAGCATTTGGAAAAAAGCATTGGTTGGTGGAGAAGCAGGGACAGCCATGACTGGCATAAATGAAGGATGGATCTATCTGACCAATGCAGAGGCATCAACGCCTTTTTCTTTATGTGTCATCACCTTTGCTTTGTTCATGATTCCAGGGGGCAGAATTCAGGATAAATACAGTCCTAAACTGGGTGCCACAATTGGTGGACTTTTCCTTGCTGCGGGTTGCATAATCGCGGGTTTGATGAAAAGCTATACCGGTTTGATACTGGGATTCGGACTCCTGGGGGGAATTGGTATGGGTATTGGTTATGCCGCCCCAACTCCTGCAGCTCTCAAATGGTTTGGAAAACATCGCAGGGGATTAATTGCAGGTATCGTGGTCGCTGGCTATGGTGGTGCAGCCATATATATTGGGTTTTTAGCTGAATACCTGATCACTCATTTTGGTATTACAGGCAGTTTAGTTGGTTTAGGACTCTTTTTTGCGCTAGTTGTTATTGTTGCTGGACAATTGCTGTATTCTCCACCTGAAGGATATGTTGCACCAAGCGCTCCGGCTGTTGAAACATCCGAACAGACAACCATTTCAGATGATACAAACGAAGTTCAGGAAAACTGGTCACCAGGAGAAATGTTAAAAACCTGGCAGTATTATGCCTTGTTTATTCTATTCATGTTTAATACGCAATCCGGACTGTTGATTATCGCAAATGCAGCGGGTTTATTGAAACAGGCAGCCGCTGATGTGCCATTTTTGGCAATGAATGCCTGGATTTTGGTATCTTTTGGCGGAATTGTCAATGCTGCAGGACGTGTGGGGACTGGCATGTATTCAGACAAAATCGGACGTCTAAAAGCCTACTGTATCAACTGTGCGATTTCTGCAGTATGTCTTTTTATGCTGCCATATGTGATTGCCTCAGGAAATATTATTCTGTTATTTATTGTAGTAGGGATTGCTTATTGGCAATATGGTGGAGGCTTGTCGCTTTTACCTTCATTCACAGCAGACTTTTTTGGTCCAAAAAATTTGGGTATTAACTATGGATTGATTTTTGTGGGTTGGGGCTGTGGATTTTTTATGGCAAAGGTCGGTGGTGCCATTGAAGATATATTTCATAACTTAAACTATGCGTTTTATATTTCCGGCAGTCTGCTCATTGTGGGGATATTGCTTGCCTCTATTACGAAAAAGCCGACAAAAAGTTAATTTGCTGCTCATTCAAATCTGAACTATAACAACAACCCGCAAACAACTTTTGCGATGAGCCGTGCATAGATGAGAAATGGGGTCGGATCGACCCCATGCCTTAGTTCTTTGGCATGTGGTCATGCGACCATTTTACATGGAACTGAAAAATGGTCTTGACTATTTTTCAGTTCCATGTAAAATGGTCGCATGAATATACAGCATACAATTCAGCAATGGGCTTTATCAAAAGATTATTTGCTCAATCGAATGTCATTTATTTGTGGGCCACGTCAGATTGGCAAAACCACTTTAGTTCAGAATCATTTAAGAAAAGTGAACCAAATCCAGCATTATCATAACTGGGACAGCATTCATCTGAAACAGAAATTTGCAAAAAATCCATTATTTTTTCTTGAAACACTGGGAAAGCCAATTCCGCCCGGCAGTTTTGTTATTGAAAAGGAACGTCAATGGCTTGTATTTGATGAAATCCATAAATATACGAAATGGAAAAATTTACTAAAAGGATATTATGACGATCTAAAAGATGCACTCAGGTTTATCATTTCAGGAAGTGCACGTCTGGACTTCTTTCGGGCATCAGGTGACAGCCTGATTGGACGATACTTTCTATCTAAAATGTATCCTTTACATCCCAATGATATGATTGGAAAATCGATATGTTTCACAGACATGTGGCATCCTGGTGCCAACCATTTTCATCTTGAAGTCCCCTCTAAAGAATTCCAGGAAGCCTGTACGCAACTTCTAAAGCTTACAGGTTTTCCTGAACCGGTTTCCAATGGCACACAGACCTTTTATCGTAGATGGCAAAAAGACCATATCTCCTTGATAACCCAGGAAGATCTTCGTGATTTATCAAAAATTAACAATATTGCAAAATTACAAACCCTTGTATATTTATTACCCGAACGTGTTTCATCTACACTTTCTCTCAATAATATCAGGCAAACATTAGAATGCTCCCATCAAACTGTTCAAAATTGGCTAAAAGCTTTGAAACTCGTATATGTTTTGTTTGAAATTCCACCCTATTCCAGGAAGCTTTCTCGATCCATTCTCAAGGATAAAAAGTATTATTTTTGGGACTGGGGTCTTGTTGATGATTCAGGAAAACGTTTTGAAAATTTTATAGCGGTTCAATTATCACGTGCCATTTCTGCCTGGAATGAATGGGGTCTGGGGGATTATGCCCTTTTTTTTGTCCGCACGAAAGATGGGAAAGAAGTAGACTTTCTAATAACAGAAAAAGATTCTCCTATAATTCTCATAGAATGCAAAAAAAGTGATACAACATTTTCACGACATTTAACCTATTTTAAAGATCGACTTGGAGTTAAAATTGCTGTTCAACTGCTTGAAAAATCCAGTATTATCAAACAGGTTTCTCCTGACAGTTATGTTATCAGTGCGGATTGTTTTTTAAACATGCTACCCTAGCGACATAGCGGCTGTGATATTGGATCAATCACTTCAATTTTGCCACTTGAGTAGTACAGCAAGGCAGAAATAGTGCCCCGGTTTTGCCCTCTATTGATTCAAGCATGCAAAATCTCGGCAAATCCACGACCGCCTGGGGTTGAAACCCATAGCCGTCAGGCTAAGAGCAAACAGTTCA